>ENA-OQDC01000267-OQDC01000267.1-human-gut-metagenome-genome-assembly--contig:-NODE-267-length-39733-cov-7.034843_pt1 | contig 39733 bp, 29 predicted proteins | sample MGYA00242770_ERZ504601 | MGnify/ENA primary metagenome ERZ504601 (study PRJEB26092, sample SAMD00036305) | human gut metagenome | host: Homo sapiens | study: EMG produced TPA metagenomics assembly of...
ATACTCGGCTGGCAATACATCAATACCGGACAACTCATACACCTTACATCCCTGCCAATACGGGCGTGCTGGGCGAATATGGCTTCTCCGGGCATCCTGCGAGGGGCGGCCATCGTATTCTTCGCCTTCCTCGGGTTCGACGCTCGTGAGCACAGCCGCCCAAGAGACGAAGAACCCGAAGCGGAACATGCCTATCGGCATTCTGGTCTCCTTGCTGGTATGCACCGTGCTCTATATGGTTTTTGCCCACGTCATGACGGGAGTGGCACACTACACCGCCTTCAGCGGACAGCAAGGCATTGCTCCCGTTGGCCATAGCCATAGAGCACATGGGGCAGGCTGATGCTGCAGGTATCATCCAGCCGGACTATCCCTGGCTGAACCGTGCCATCGTGCTGTCCATTCTGTTCGGATATTGCTCCGTCATCATGGTGACACTGCTGGGACAGAGCCGCGTATTCCTAAGCATGAGCCATGACGGGCTGCTGCCTCCTTTCTTCTCGCATATCAACGAAAAGTTCCGTACTCCGGCACGCAGCAACCTGCTCTTCATGGTACTTGTGGGCCTGCTGGCAGCTTTTGTACCCGCACGGCTGGCCGGAGAGATGACAAGCATCGGCACGCTGATGGCCTTCACGCTGGTCTGTGCCGCTGTACTGGTAGTACGCAGAACCATGCCTGACGTGCCCCGTTCCTTTAAAACCCCACTTGTTCCACTTATCCCCATACTGGGTATTCTTACTTGCCTTTGCATGATGTTGTTCCTTCCTGCCGATACATGGATACGCCTGGTGCTGTGGATGCTCATCGGTCTGGACATCTACGTGGGCTACGGCATGAAGCACAGTAAGCTGGAGCATGGAGGCGCCACCCGCCACGGGCAGGTGACCTTGAACATGATTGGACTTATCCTTGCCGTTCTTTGTGTCATCACCGGACTGTGGCACCAACAGACTGTGGGATGGGGAGAAAGCAAAGTGCTGCTGATTATCTCGTTTGTTTTCGCATTCACGCACTGCGCTTACTATATGTGGAGAATCTGGAGGAGATAATAAGCCCTAAATCTCCTCCTTTAAAGATAAACAATCTTTCATCCAAACTACCCCAGCACCCACTTGGTCCGTTTCCCCGAAACAACGGTATGCCATTGCCACCAGAAACCAGGAAGTACAGAAAGCGACGACTGCGGCACAAGGTATCTGAAGATAGATAGGAACATGGATAGCACGCATCAGGACTACGCTCGGTCCGGTAAAGAAATAGTGTATCATATAGACTCCAAAACCACAGAGCGTCAAGTTTGCCAATGCTTTCTTGATGCGCTCCGAACGGAAATTGGCCCGCTTGCAAAGCATAAACACGGGGATGGTCATCATTACTACATTCAGCGAACAGTAGGTGAAGAAGAGTTCGAGCATCTCATCCGTAAAATCCGGCAAGGAGGTCATACGACGGAAACCAAGGAATGTTACGGCATAGCCAATGGCAAACATGGGAATGCCGATGCCACAGAGTTGCCGGCCCGTCCAGTTATGGTTCCTCAGATAATGGCCCAACAATAGGTAGCCGTTAAAACCGGCAAAGTAATACAGCATACCGAACGAGTTCCACGAGCAAGTCCCCCAAAGGTACGGAGCGGCAAACTCGGTATAATAAGGCAGCAGCAGTGTCACTCCCCATGCTGCAAGAAACCATAGTTTGGCACGTTCCGAGGCCTTCTCCACCCATGCCGAGAATATCGGAAGATAGAGATAAAGCCCTATCAGCAGATAGATATACCACATGTGTACATCCAATAGAGAGAAATTAAAAGGCATTTCTGCAATATATCCCAGGCTCACTGCCAGAGACTGGCGCATCACTTCCTCACCCGAATAAGGGAAGAAATCCAGAATCACTTTCGGCTCCACTCCCAGCAGTCCCGTTATCCAGGGGAACAGATTGTAAATCACAGACCAGATGAGGAAAGGAAAGAATACGCGGGGGATACGTTTCTTGTAGAATGCCGAGGCGTCACCCCGTACCGGCAACAGCAATGCACCGGTAATCATTACAAAAAGCGGTACGCAAGGACGGAGCGCCGCACCGTAGACAGCTCCCCAGAACTTGATGTCAACAATGTCGGGCGATGTGCCCGGATAGAAGTTAAAAGGGTCTGTGCAATGGCAGCAAACTACTGTAAACATTGCAACAAGGCGTACCACATCCAGCCATACGATGTGTTGTGCCGGAGTTTGTCGTGTAAGAGTTGGTTCCATGTTTTATTAAATTGGTTGTTTGGAGGGCTAAAGATAAAGAAGTTAACCGAGAAATGAAAAGGAGAATGTAACAAAAATACGACAACAAACGAGTTTCAGTTTTATTCTCCTATAGAGAACAATCTGTTTTATCAAGGCAGAACAGAGTGTTCCAATAGGGAAGAACACTTTGTTCCAACATGAAAGAACAGTTTGTTTCTTCCTATTGAAACAATTTGTTTCAACATAAAGGAACAGTTTGTTTTGCTTGATGAAACAGAGTGTTCTATGCCGCGAAACACTTTGTTTTCCTCTACAAAACAAAAAAGCCGTAACAAGATTTTCTCCGTTACGGCTTTCTTTATATTATGCCTTTCTAAAAGGCTTCTGTTTTACTTGCTGCAATTCCAGGGCTTCAGTTGCTTGAAGAAGTCGTTGCCCTTATCGTCCACCAAGATGAATGCAGGGAAGTTCTCCACCTCAATCTTCCAGATAGCTTCCATACCGAGTTCGGGATATTCCACGCACTCAATGCTCTTGATGTTGTTCTGTGCCAAGATAGCGGCAGGACCACCGATAGAGCCCAAGTAGAAACCGCCATACTTTTGGCAGGCATCTGTCACTTGCTGGCTGCGGTTACCTTTGGCAAGCATAATCATGCTGCCGCCGTGGCTTTGGAAGAGGTCTACATACGGGTCCATACGTCCGGCAGTAGTCGGGCCCATGGAGCCGCAAGCCATGCCTTGAGGAGTCTTGGCAGGACCGGCGTAGTAGATGGGATGGTCTTTGATGTACTGCGGCAGGTCTTCGCCACGGTCCAGACGTTCTTTCAGCTTGGCGTGTGCGATGTCACGGCCTACGATAATGGTTCCATTCAGAGACAAACGGGTGGAAACCGGATACTTGGTCAGTTCCTTCAGAATATCGGCCATCGGCTGGTTCAAGTCAATCTTCACCACGTCGCCTTCACCGGCCTTACGGAGTTCTTCGGGAATCAGTTCACCCGGATTGCTGTCGAGCTTTTCAATCCAGATACCTTCTTTATTGATTTTACACTTGATGTTACGGTCGGCAGAGCAGGAAACACCCAGACCCACGGGGCAGGACGCACCGTGACGCGGCAGGCGGATGATGCGGATGTCGTGAGCCAGATACTTGCCGCCGAACTGGGCACCGAGGCCAATCTTATGAGCTTCTTCCAGTACCAGCTTCTCCAGTTCCACATCGCGGAAAGCGCGGCCGAACTCATTGCCGGTAGTGGGTAGGTTATCGTAGAAGTGGGTGGAAGCCAGTTTCACTGTCAGCAAGTTCTTTTCGGCAGAGGTACCGCCGATAACGAATGCGATGTGATAGGGAGGACAAGCTGCCGTACCCAAAGTCTTGATTTTTGAGATAAGGAAGGGAACCAATGTTTCGGGGTTGAGGATAGCCTTTGTCTCCTGGTAGAGATAAGTCTTGTTGGCAGAGCCACCACCCTTGGTTACGCAGAGGAACTCGTACTCCATACCTTCCGTAGCTTCGATGTCAATCTGTGCGGGAAGGTTGCACTTCGTATTCACCTCATCGTACATGGTGAGGGGAGCATTCTGCGAATAGCGCAGGTTCTCTTCGGTATAAGTCTTGTAAACACCCAGTGAGAGAGCTTCTTCATCACAGTAGCCGGTCCATACTTGTTGTCCCTTTTCGCCGTGAATGATTGCCGTACCCGTATCCTGGCAGAAAGGAAGTACCCCCTTGGATGCTACCTCTGCATTGCGCAGGAAGGTGAGTGCCACGTATTTATCGTTATCGCTGGCTTCGGGGTCACTCAGAATCTTAGCAACCTGCTCGTTGTGCGAACGACGCAACATGAACGATACATCACGGAAAGCCGCATTGGCCATTGCCGTCAAACCTTCTTTTTCAATCTTCAGGATAGGTTTTCCTTCAAACTCGCTTACTGACACGTAATCTTTTGTAAGCAGATAATACTCAGTAGTATCTTTCCCCTTCTCGAACATGGGCTGATACTTGAACGGAGGTGTTGTTGCCATAATTACTCGTATATTTAATGTTTAAAAGTGATTCGGGTAGCAAAGGCAGCACAAAACCGCCTTTACCGAGCAAAGGTAAAAACTATTATTGAAATAATTCTTTAATTAGAGTAAAAACGCAACAAATCATAATTAATTTTCTGACACCCGCTGCATCCGCCCTATCAGTTCATCGCCCAGCGCCGTCTTCACCTCAATGTGTTTCAGCACAGCCATTACAAACGGATTGCTTTCAAAGTCGCCGCGTACCTGCTCAAAATCGAGTTCCTTTTCCAAGCGTGAGCCGTCAGCTCCAAAGCCCGTCATGGAAGCCAGTGAAAATTCTTTCTTAGCATCCTCATACACCATGCGGTCGAGGCCAACTACTGCTTCTTTCCATTTTTCGACAATATGTATGACGTCTTCTGCCGTCATACCTTCCGGCCTGATACCATAGAACTCTTCCAGCTTCTCATACGCCCAGGTCCATTCGTAGGTGTAGTAGTTGCTGTGCATCTTCTCAAACTCGGCATTGATAGACTTCAAGCGATTGACTTTGCCGGACTCAATACCGTCTATCAGCGCATCTATCTCACTCTTTGGGGCTATCAATCCGGAAATATCCACCCATTCGCCGCTGCCAATGACCGTATCGGGCTTCAAACGGGCACGTATTTCTTCATTGCTCCGGAAGTCAATGCCTTCCAAGCGCTTGATGACAGAGTTTCCGAGAAACTTATGAATGGCTATTTCATAGAAGCGGATGCCTTTCACCAAAGCCGAGTTACGTATCTTCGCGCTATGGAAAGAATAGATGTCCGAAAGCTCGCCACTGGCATGACGCAGATTCTGCAACGTTTCCCGTCCCTTGAACATTTTCTGCACCGTGTAGGGGCTGAGAAGATTATAGTTGATGTAATCCAGTTTGTTCGGGTCGGTACGCCCGTCACGTTTCGGCCACTTCTGGGCATCGCGGATGGTACCCACACTACGCAGGTTGACACCGGGCACGAGATAAGTCGTATTATTCTGCTCTATCAAGTAAGAGAACGGCAGGTTCGAAGTATCAGAATGGTTGACATGGCGCCCCATTACCAAGGAAAACGCTCCCACCCTTGCAGGCCACAAGATGTACGAATCGGAAGTCGTCTTGGCACCACGCTCCAAAGTGCCTTGATGGATAGGCCCTAACTTATACATATGGTTGCTCTGATTGGACCCCGAACCGGCATTCATAAAGGAAAACATACCGGCAATCAGCAACGTGGATTTATGGTGTGTCACCGTATAAGGTCCGGCAAAAATAGCGCACGCCTCCCCGTTCTCTCCCTGGCAGTTGCTGAAAAACAAAGAATCCGAGGCAGAGTAGTTGTGTCCCAACTTGCATGCCTGCCCCACGAAGCAGCGGCTCAGCATAGCTCCGTCATCTACATGAGACCCGGTAGAGATGATGAAATCATCACAAATCACCCCATGCCCGATGTGTACCGGCGCCACCTCGTTGCTGTTGATGCTTCCGTTATACAGACGGCATGTACCACAGATGCGGCAATAATCACCGATGCGCACATTCTTTATGGAACCGGTGTTCAATATCATTACATGGTTCCCGATGCTTCCTACAGCAGAAGCATGTTTGTTGGAATAAAAATCCGTGATTTCCTTCATCCGTGCAATCAGCTCCGGGCGATGGCGGTAAAGCGCCAGAATATAGGCTTGGTGTGCGGAGAGTTTATCATTAATCAGCACCTCACGGCCTCCCGTCTCATTCAGGACAGACACTTCTACCCCGTTACCGAACTTCGACACACCGTCTACCAGAATAATATCCACATTCTCAATGAAGGTGTCATGCCCTATTTCATAATTGGCAATGTAGTTCTGGATATTCTCAATGCAACAGTTATCTCCCACCGTTACATTATGCAGCGTCACATGCCGCAAACCGGAATGCTTCCTGATTCCTCCCGGCAACATAAATTCTGAATGGAACACTCCCAAACACACCTCACCCGAAAAACGGGTATGATGCACAAATTCCGTTGAGAACTCTTCTGCAACGGTTACTTTCCCCCAATCATCAGCCAGACATGACTGGCTCTTCAACCGGAGAATTTCATCTTCGGTCAGTCTTCTGTAATTCATCCTTATAACGAGTTATGAGTTATGAGTTATAAGTTATTGCCTTTGCCGGCACTACCGATTCAAACCGCTGCCAGCAAATAACTCATAACTTATAACTCATAACTAAAATTAAACTTCTTCTTCGTAGGTCTGATAAAGAAAGTCATTATAGGGGTACTTCTGCACGTGCAATTCCTTCACACGCTGATAAACTACACTCTTCAGTTCCTCCATATTGATTTTTTCGCGGGCAGAAATAAAGAGGCAGTTATCCTCCATCTTAGCCATCCACGTCTTCATCAGTTCTTCGAGTGTCAAGTTTTCCTTGGTTCTGGGGGTAAGGTCGTCAGCCGCTTTCTCTATATAAGTATAAGCGTCTATCTTATTGAATACAAGAATCATGGGCTTACCGGCGGCACCGATATCTGCCAACGTCTTGTTCACAACTTCTATCTGTTCTTCAAAATCCGGATGAGAGATGTCTACGATATGCAACAGCAAGTCCGCCTCGCGTACCTCATCCAGAGTAGACTTGAAGGAGTCTACCAAATCCGTCGGCAATTTACGGATAAAGCCCACCGTATCGGATAGTAGGAACGGCAGGTTCTCAATAATCACCTTACGCACCGTAGTATCCAACGTGGCAAACAGCTTATTCTCGGCAAAGACTTCACTTTTCGAAAGCAAAGTCATCAATGTGGATTTTCCTACATTGGTATATCCCACCAATGCCACACGAATCAAGCGTCCGCGGTTCTTCCGCTGGGTAGACTTCTGCTTGTCAATCTCAGCCAAGCGTTCCTTCAATAATGACATACGGTTCAAAATGATACGGCGGTCCATTTCCAGCTGCGTTTCACCCGGACCGCGAAGTCCCACGGAACCTTTACCTCCACCGGCACCGGAGCCACCACCCTGGCGTTCCAAGTGGGTCCACAAACGTTGCAGACGAGGAAGCATATACTTGTATTGAGCCAGCTCCACCTGCGTTTTTGCATTGGCAGTCTGGGCACGCATGGCAAAAATATCGAGAATGAGCGAAGTACGGTCCAATATCTTAATCTTCAACTCCGCTTCAATGTTACGTATCTGTTTGGCAGAAAGTTCATCGTCAAAAATCACCATGCCGACTTCACGTTCGGCTTCTTCTTCATTCCGGATATACTCTCTGATTTCTTCCAGCTTGCCCTTGCCGACGTAGGTCACGGAATGCGCCTGGTCCAGCTTTTGGGTAAACCGCTTTACTACTTCCGCCCCGGCTGTCTCAGCCAAGAATGCAAGCTCGTCTAGGTATTCGTTGGTCTTACGCTCATCCTGAGTCTTCGTGACAAGACCTACCAATACCGCTGTTTCTGCCCGCACTTCGGAGATTACAAATTCTTTCATAGTTTCTATACCTTATTATATATATTGTTGGTTCGGGCAGCAAATATATATAATTTTAGCGGAAGCTCCTTAGAAAGGGAGATAAAATAAAGGGAGGATGAATTCTATTATAATTCACCCTCCACATTCATAAGTTCCGTATCACACGGAATACAAACAAAAATCAGTTGTTCAAATACAGCAAAGTTGTACCCTTAAGAGGATAATTTAATTCAGAGCCACTGTCATCTATACAAAAGAAGAGAGCTCCCAAATCAAATACCTTCTCAGCATCGTTGTAGCTTCCCAATGGATAAGTACCAAGGTCTTCGGAAAGATTTCCATAAACAGAACCGAAAGTTCCCCAATCGCTATTGGCCTCAGGACCTACACCATTTACCATTTTCCATCCCAATTTTGTAACAGTGATATAATATCCACCCGGATAAGTATTACCGTCCAACTCAATATAAGGAAGTTTAAAATCATCAGGAAGAAGAGTTCCTATGCCAAACAAAGAGTTAAAATAAGAATTGTCATAAGGACTCTTAAAACGATATTTGTTAAGTTCGGGATGCTTTTCCACCGTAATACCGGTCAGTTTAACACCGGTAGCACCAAATGCCTCAAACATATTGTCTATCAATGTGGCATTAGTACTTACCACTTCCCAAACTAATGGACAAATGGCACTGATCGTCAAGTCAATAATGCCATACGGAGTGCCGTCCACTGCAGAGAGGGTCAAAGTATAGGGGACATCACGCTTCATATTCTGGTAAGTCACCGTTATTTTTGCCTCTGTCACACCATCAGCAAAGCTTACTTCGGTAGGAACTGTAAAAATGCCAGCAGCATTCTCACCGGGAGTAACAGTTATTTGTGTGGTGGAGGCTCCTGAACTTACTGTACGAAATACACTTACCTCGAAAGAACCAGACGTCTCGGTCAGCGTTATACTGCTTGATTGACTCGAAGGGAAGAAGACCCCTTGTCCATCGGCAGCAGCACCGGGATTCCAGTCAATATCGTCTGAACAAGCCGTCATTGTCAAGCCGCATACAGCCATGACCCAAAACAGTTTATTAAATATCTTATTCATATACAAATTCAATTATAAAGTTAGTTCATTTAATTTAATTGTTACCAGGCGCAAACTCTCCTATCGGAGTAGGACGCTTAGGAATAGCACCGGTCGGGTCCGGATTGTTCATTCCTTGAAGCGCGATATTTGAATCCACCTCGGTCTTGGGGATCATCAGCGTCCAGTTAGGCTTCACACCTTTACAGTTGATCTTGAAGTTATCTTCTTTAAAATTGGTACCCTCATAGTGCTGAATAACATCCGGTTTCAAACGCTTGGCAGTAGGGAATGCAACCCCCTCTCCCCAAAACTCGATACGCATCTGCTTCAAGACCTCAAGTTGGAAACTGCGCAAATCGCCTGCGTTAAAACTGTAATCAGACTGACGATTTTGCTTCATAAAGTTATTCAACAGTTGTACACCTGCTGCCACACTCTGGCTGGCACCTACAGCTTCAGCCTCTATGAGATACATCTCTTCCACACGCATCACGGGAATATCAGCAGCCGCACCCACAGAATAAGTGCTATAGTCACCGCCCACGGGACGGAACTTCAATGACATATAATCCGGCTGTTCGTCCAACCACTCATTGCCTCTCACAGACTGGTAAGCGTAAACAGATCTGTCCGGGTCAAGGTAAGAATATTTGCGGAAATCGGTAGTAGGAATCGCGTCATAAAGTGAACGTGCCATTTGGAGTTTAGACAAAGAAGCATATCCCCAATCCGCTTCATTGGAAATGTGACCGATGAAATTAGCAAGGTTACCCATGTTGGAAGCTGTGGGGTGAAGATACCACATCCATGCAGAAGTAGCCGTATTGAAACCTGTAGTGGGGTTATGCCACTGTGCTTCGTTCATAGGAGTTGCACCCGACTTATCAATAGCCTTGCGGGCATACTCGGCAGCTTTATCAAATTGGCCATCCCACATATATACCTTAGCCTTCAGACCATATACTACAGCCAAGTCGGGAAAATTCTTGCTAGTAGGTATATAAGACTCCAAACCTATCTCTGCTTTGTCAAGGTCAGAAAGGATAAAGTTCACCATTTCTTCGTGAGTCGCACGCGGATTGCTCTTCGCAATGTCATTAGTTGTTTCCTCAGTTACAATGGGCACTGTCAGTCCCAACACCTTGCTACAATCAGTATAGATATTCTCTACTGGCTCGAAAAGCACCATCAGCGTATAATAGCTAAACGCACGGAAAGCATGGGATATACTGCCGAGTCCACGTATCTCATCGGTAATCGTGGGATCGGTAACGTCAACAACTGAAATCACGTCATTGGCCGATTTAACAAACTTATATAGAGTAAAGTAAGGCAAATATGAGTAATAACCATTGTCATACATCTGCAAGCTTGCATTGAAGGGCCACCACCAGTCATACCCATAGTCTGTGTCCACTACATCGCCCAACAATTCAGACTGTGCCAACATCAGCGAAGGATAGCCAAGGTCGGTTTCATGGGTTTGGCTACCATATACCAGATAGCCTTGTACCATTTGTGACGGCATGCCACTGACTGCAGCCTCAAGCGCCGTAGCTGACGCACCGATTTGCTCGGAGGTCGCAGTAGAATCTTCGGGAAAAACCTCTTCTATACAGCCGGTTAGTACTGTAGCCGATACCACCATGGCTGAAAACAACTTGAATATATTTTTCTTCATAATCATTGTTATCTATAATATTTAGTTTTAGAACTCGAATGACACACCACCGGAGATGGTACGCATCGGTGAATAGAAAGTAGCGTTGGTCGTCTCGTCATATGATTGACGCGGGTCGAACCCTTTACGTTTAGACCAGTAGAAAACATTTTCTGCCGACATGTACACGCGCAAAGAGCTTATAGCCAGTTTCTTTGTCCACTTGGAAGGCAATGTATAGCCCACATTTATGTTCTGGATATTCAAGAAACTTGCATCGGTCAAGAAACGTGTAGATGATGAAGCCGGATATGAAGGGTCATTCATCATGAAACGCGGAATATCAGTGTTGGTGTTCTCGGGAGTCCATGACTTTAGGATATCCTTGTGATAGTTGTAACCTGCCGTGCCTTTGGGTGATGACATAAAGTATGCATACGTGCCATCATACTGCTTGCCGCCAATCTGGTAAGTGAAGTTAATACCGAAATCTACACCATATACTTTCAGTTTGGTACCGAAACCACCGTATACCTTGGGCATCGTGCTTTCTTCTGTGATGTAATAGTCAGCTTCAGCATGGTTCCAAGTCGTTTCGCGTCCGGTGATGTTGCCGGCCTCATCCTTAACATTCTTATAATACAAGGCTCTTCCCTCTTCGTCCACTCCGGCATATTCCTTCATACGCCATGTAAACATAGACAAATCTTCACCAATGAAGAAGCTTCCGTTAGAATAACCCTTATATCCCTTTCCGTCAGCTGTATACTCAGTAGTAATCAACTTGTCAGGATCAAGCATCGTAATACGGTTCTTCAAAGTTGAGATGTTCAAATTTACGTCCCACGTAAAGTTACGTGTATCGAAGATATTCACATTGAAATCCATTTCTACACCACTATTGACCATGTTACCAACATTGTCCAGATAAGAAGAATAACCCAATGAAGGAGCCACGGAGAATGAGAATAACATATCTGAAGTCTTGCGTCTGTAGTACTCTATGCTACCGGTAACGCGGTCCCACAATTGGAATTCCGCACCGATATTGAAATTGGTATTGGTTTCCCAAGTGATGTCCTTAGTACCTTTAGAGTAGAACGAAGTGCCGAGACTATTATTGGAATTAATAATATTAAATCTATCCGTATAGCGGAAATCACCGATATTATCGTTACCTTGTGAACCGATTGAAGCCTTCAACTTCAGTTCCTGCACCCAAGAAGCATCAAACCAGCTTTCTTTGTTGATGAGCCATGCACCACCTGCCGACCAGAATGTACCCCAGCGGTGGTCTGGATGGAAACGGCTGGAAGCATCACGACGCAAGGAAGCTGAGCCGAAGATTCGTTCGTCATAGTTGTATTGCAAACGTCCAAAGAAGCCTTCGTTGTTACGACGACTCTTATATGAAGAAGCACTCTGTCCATCTATAATGGCACCATCCAATTCCTGATTGTCCTGAGAGAACATCTGTGACTTACTGGCTCCCAAATAAGAAAGGCGGTAGTCATAATATTCATGTCCTAACAAAATATCGAAATTATTGCTTCCGAATGATTTGGCATATGAGACAAGTTGTTGCAAGTTGTAGTCGTAAGTTCTCTGGTGGCTCTTGCTTACTGTACCACCGGTAGAATCGAACTGTCCATAATAAGGATTATAAACATATGTAAAGCGTGTCTCATCCAAGTTGAAAGTACCATTGAATGTCACCTTTAACCCTTCTATAGGAGTTATGTCTACAAAAGCATTACCACTGATAGCATTTCCTTCAGCATTATGGGTGTTAAGTTTGTTGTCCAGAATAGGATTGGCATCAGGAATGAAAGGACGTTGCATACCTGCATTGATACCGCTACCGTAGTCCATCATTCCAATACCATTCTTATCAACCATGATACTGCCATCAGCATTACGTACGTAAGCAGGATAGATGGGAGCCATTTGGGTAATAAATGCCCATACATTACCTTGAGAACTACTGGAACCATTATTACTCAATGAATTGGAATCAAATCGCGCATATGCCATATTACCACCGATCTTCAACCACTTCTTGGCTTGATAGTCGGCTTTTAAACGGCCAGTCAAACGTTTCAGGTCAGAACCTTCAGTGATACCCTCATTTCCAAGATAGCCTAAAGAAACATAGAAAGAAGATTTTTCATTAGCTGCGCTCACTGAGAAGTTATATTCCTGACGTAAACCGGTACGCATACCTACATCGTCCCAATCATCCGGAGTAAGCAGATAGTCGCGTCCTTTATAATTCACAACTCTACCCAATGTGGCATTGGGATTAAGCTTGCCATTCTGACCGATAAGGTATTGTCCTTCGGGAAACCGTATAGACATTGTAACCCAAGCCACCGTTAGAGCCAAACAAATTGTTATTTGCCTCAAGCCATGCAGCCTGATCACTCATTCCCCCCTCATATTTATAGTAGTTTTTCATTGCCTCATAGTGCGTCTCATAGTACATGCCAGGATTGTCAATCACGTCATATTTCTGCAACGCACGGGTATTTGCTCCCCACTTGGCATCGAAAGTTACTTTGGCCTCACCCGACATATTGGCTTTCTTGGTAGTGATGATAATTACACCGTTAGCACCACGCGCACCGTAAAGAGCATTGGAAGCCGCATCCTTCAATACCGTCATTGATTCAACGTCGTTGGGATTGATATTATTGATATCACCGCTATAAGGAGCACCATCCACAATAATCAGAGGGTCGTTTCCTGCATTGAGTGAACTGAAACCACGGATCTTGATGGATGACTTTGAACCAGGAGCACCGTCATTGGATGTCAATGTCACACCCGGCACAGCACCAGCCAAAGCATCGGTAACGTTTGTCACCTGCGACTGCTCCAGCTTTTCCGTACCTATCACCTTAGCCGAACCCGTAAATGCAGACTTCTTTGCTGTACCGAAAGCAACTACCATTACCTCATCAAGCATCTCTGTATCAGACTTCATCACCACTTTTACGCTAGGTTTTATTGTCACCTCCTGGGTTTGCATACCAATATAAGAAATTACCAGAGTTTTCGCGGAACTTGGTACGTTTGGTAATGTAAAATCACCATCTACACCGGTAATAGCACCAACTTGTGTACCTTTTACCAATACAGAGGCTCCAATAACTGGCTGCCCGTCTTCTTCAGAAATTACAACACCTGTAACCTTCTGGGTTTGGGCAGTTACTAGGCCTATTCCAACAAAAAGACAGGCCAATAACAGCATTAATTTTCTTTTCATAAATTCTCTCTTAAAGTTTAACTTTACATTAATTGTTTCTTTACTCTAACAAAGTGCAAATATATTAATAAAACTGAAACGAACAACTATTTTATTGAAAAAAAACTTGTAAATCTATCAATCTGTTAATTAAATACGCTACTTTATGCTTAATAACAGATTTTTCATACTTAAAAAACCTAAACCGGCTTATGTTTACTATCACTATGATTCCCTCTTTCAAGGTGATTTTTCCAAGAAATACACATATTTTAAAACAAAATGGTTAATAAACAAGCCGCTAAAACAAAAAACATACCTGATTTTGAAACAAAATGAGAATTTCCGGAGATTAAATACCAATTAATAGCTAAACACAAAAAGACACTTTTTAGAGATATTAATTCTTATTCTATTCTCACTGAGCACAGAATATCGTCTTATTTGTTATTAGTATTAATTAAAACCAAACAAAATGAGTAAAATTATTTACAATCTAGTGTACAACAGAAAAAGAAGCCTGAATAAAAAAGGAATGGCGTTAGTGCAAGTAGAAGCCTATTTGGATAGCAAAAAAAAAGTATTTCTCCACCAAAGTTTATCTAAAGCCAGAACAATGGGACAATAAAAAGCTTATCGTGAAGAATCATCCTAATGCGGATGCACTGAATAGATTGATATATGAATTTATGGCTATGATAGAAAAAAAAGAGTTGGAATTGTGGCAGCAAGGAAGGCGTATTTCATTAGAATTACTAAAGGACGTTTTGAGCACAAGCGAAAACAAAACCTCTTTTATTTCTTTTTGTAGACAAGAGATAGCAAACTCTGCTCTGAAAGAAAGTACAAAACGAAATCACCTCTCCACTCTTTCATTATTACAACAGTTCAAAAAGGATGTAACCTTTTCTGATTTAACATTCGAATTCATATCCTCCTTTGAATATTTCTTGCAATCAAGAGGCTATCACACAAATACGATAGCCAAACATATGAAGCATCTGAAGCGGCATATAAATGTTGCCATCAACAAGGATTATATAGAGATACAAAAATACGCTTTTCGAAAGTACAAGATTAAAACTATAGAAAACAAGCATACGCACTTATCCCCTGAAGAGCTGGAGAAGTTGGAGAAATTAAGCTTGGCTGGCAGATATACTAAATTGCAGAAGACTTTAGATGCATTCTTGTTTTGTTGCTATGCAGGAATGAGATATTCTGATTTTATCAGTTTATCACCCGATAACATCGTGGAGATCCGTCAAGAAACTTGGCTAATTTATAAATCCATAAAGACGAGTACAGAAGTCAGATTGCCTCTTTATCTCTTATTCGAAGGAAAAGGGCTTGTTATTCTGGACAAATATCGGGATGACTTACAAAGCTTCTTTCATTTAAGGGATAACTCTAATGTGAACAAAAATTTAATTGTGATTTCCCGCCTAGCCGGTTTATCAAAAAAGATTTCATTTCACACCGCTCGCCATACTAATGCAACTCTATTGATTTATAATGGAGTAAACATTACAACGGTGCAAAAATTGTTGGGGCATAAAAGTGTTAAAACCACACAAGTGTATACGAATGTAATGGATATGACTATAGTACATGATTTAGAAAAGAGCCATGCACTCATGCCTTTGCCTAAAAAAACACGAACTTAGCATAGTCAATACTGCACTTTCATATCATTAGTCATATACTTCTCCTTTAAAGTCTATTCACTCACTATTCTGTTTCAACCTGCTCGCTGCAAACTCACTGCATACGTTTTGCAGTATTACTGCATATTGCTTGCAGTACCACTGCAACAGCTTTGCAGTATCACTGCAATAGGTTTGCAAAATCTTGCAGCAAGAAACTATTTATAATCAATTAGATACAGCATAGTGTGAATAGAAGATTAACATTGGTGTTTTATCAATATTTAAACTGATTGGAGGTGTGGAAGCTAAATTTGCTTCCACACTTTTGCATTGCTTCCACAGCATCTGTGATGCCGATGAATAGAGGGATATAAGAAACGGGTGGAAGCGTGGAAGCAAAAATGATGAAAACTGTTATGAGGAAACAATTGTTGTCTTGATTGTTTAGCCAATCAGAAAGTTTTGAATTTGCTGTTTTCTGAAGCTATTGAAATATTCTTTTACATAGACTTTAGTAGTTTCGCTAATAAAGTGACAATGTAGAATAAATACTTCATTGAAAGCAGCTAAGATGATAGATATTGACAAAAGACATGCTTCATATAAGAGGAAGAATCATTTAAAATCTTTAAGCAGTGTATTAACTTTATGGTATACATCTGATAACTTGGTTGTTAATCCAACAAATAGTATCACAGCAGTAAGGTTTTATGCGTTGCCCCCCATACACATACCTTGTAAGAAAGAAAATTTCGCTATAGTTATTTCTATCACACAGTATAATTGCCTGATTATTAGCGAAATAAACAACAATATAGTTCCGCGAAAACTCTGGTGATTTCGTACATCGGTATGAAGACTCAAGAAGTAATAATCAAACCGAGCGTAAAAGTGGTTATGACGCCTGATACAGAGATACTTGATGAAGTAACAGTAGTGGCTTATGGCACTAAACGCAAACAAGATTTGGTGGGCTCTATCAGCAGTGTAAAGAATGAGATTATCAGTAATTCACAAGCTACATCCGTGTCCAATGCACTAGAAGGAGCTGTGGCCGGTTTGCAGGTTGTAAGCTCTTCCGGCCAGCCGGGACAAGATGCCAATATCGTATTGCGCGGTATCGGTTCTATTTCGGCCAGCAACAATGCGCTGATTGTAGTAGATGGTGTGCCCTTCAACGGTAAGTTGTCGGACATCAACCCTACGGACATTGCTTCAGTGAACGTGTCGAAAGATGCTGTATCCAACTCTTTGTATGGTTCTCGTGCAGCTGGTGGTGTGGTCATGATTACTACCAAGACCGGACGCAAAGACAAGGTGGCCATCAACTTTAACGGTACCTGGGGTGTGGCACAGCGTGCGTACAAAGATTATGATATGGCTACTGATCCGGAAGAGTTCTACCGTTTGTCTTGGTATGGTCTTCGTAATACTTATTGGGCGGCTGGAAAATCCATTGAAGACTCTAATTTAGCAGCCAGTCAGGATTTACTGGGCGAACTAGGTAATTACAATGCTTATATCATCCCGCAAGGAGAATATTTAGTAACACCTGATGGAAAACTTAATCCCAATGCACGTTTGCGTTATAATGATTCGTTTGCCGATGCCTTGTTCGACAATGCCTTCCGCCAAGAATACAATGTATCTGCATCGGGTGGTAATGACCGTACAGATTTTTATGTATCTATGGGCTTTTTGGATAATGACTCTTATGTGTTAGGTTCTTCTTATGAGCGTTTTACAGCTCGTGCCAACGTTAACTCTCAGTTGAAATCCTGGTTGAAGGTAGGTACCAATGTAGGATATTCCAAAGCAACTCAGAATGGTGTACAAGAGAATGCCGGAGCTGCCTCCAATCCTTTCGAAGTAGCACGATCTTGGGCTCCTATCTTTCCGGTTCATGCCTATGATGCAGAAGGTAACATGAAATATTATGAGGATGGAAGCCCCATGTATGATGCCGGAAATGGTGAAACAGACGGTACATCTAAACGTCCTACGGCTACTAACCAGAATGTGATAGCCAACATGAAAGAAGACATCCGTGAAACTGTGTATAACAACCTGACTTCACGCTCGTATCTGGAAATCTCGTTTTTGAAGCATTTCAAGTTTACAGCAAACTATAGTTATGATTTCACGAACAGTAGCCAGACAGTATTCTACACTCCGCTTATCGGTGACGGACAGTCTTTCGGTGGTCGTGGTACAAAAGGAAGCTACAACACTACGACTACCAACTTCAACCAGATTCTGGCTTACAGCAATGTATTTGGCGATAACCACCACTTGTCGGCCAAGATAGGTCACGAGTACTACAAGTATGAATATCAGTATTTGGCAGGACAGAAGACCAACTTCTTTAATCCGAACAATCCGGAACTAGACAACGGTGGACAAATGCAATACATCAATAGCTACACGGCAAACCATAACATCGAGGGGTATTTCGGTATGGCAGACTACGACTATAGCAATAAATATTACGTTTCTGCCGCTTTCCGTCGCGACGGTACTTCCCGCTTTTTGGACCGTTGGGGTAATTTCTGGTCGGTAGGTGCTGCTTGGCGTATTTCCAACGAAGCATTCATGGAAGGTACAAATTCTTGGTTGAACGACTTGAAACTGCGTGCATCTTATGGTACCCAGGGGAATGAAAGCATCCTTTCAGAGTATGACTATGCCTATGTATACACGCCTTACCAAGACCAATACACAGTTACTTGGAATGGTTCAGAGTTGGGTTATTCACCGGAGTTCTACGGTAATCCGGACCTGACCTGGGAAAAGCAGAAGACTTTTGACGTGGGGGGTTCGATTTCCGTCTCTTCGATAGAGTATACGGTTCATTCGAATATTTTTATCGTCGTACGGATGATATGCTTTTCAAGCGTCCCGTAGCTTTCTCTACAGCCGGACGGCCGTATTAACTGGGAAAATCTGGGTGCGATGAAGAACACTGGTATAGAGTTTGAAGTGAATGTGGATATCTTCAATCAGCCTGACCTGAAGTGGACGGTATCGCTCGTAGGCTCCCACTACAAGAACCGTATTGTGACATTACCCGAAGAAAACCGTAAAGATGGCATCACTTCCGGGCCGTTCAATCTGCGCGAAGGTAAGAGCCGTTTTTGAGTACTATACTTATATGTATGGCAGGCATAGACGAAAAAGGAAATGCCATGTGGACATGGATGAGACAAACGAGAAAGGGGAAGTGACAGGCCGTACTACCACCACCACTTATGCAGACGCAACCCGCTACTTCATTGGAAAATCTGCACTGCCCGATTTCAACGGCGGTTTGAGCACTACTTTTTCTTACAAGGGAATTGACCTTTCTATAGCAACGGCTTTCCAAATTGGTGGCTATGCTTATGACTACTCTTATCTGTCCGGCATGAGTTCTTCATTCTACGTAGGTCATAATAAGGATATGTGGAAAACATTCAACCCTGAGACCGGTCAAGGTTCACTTCCTATTTGGAATGCTGACAATGCTTCCAACTCTTTCACTCAGCAGTCAGACCTCAATCTGATAAAGGCCAGCTACTTCAGCATACGTAACATCACTTTGGGCTACACATTGCCGAAGAACCTGATGCAGAAATTGGGTGTTGAGAAACTGCGTATCTATGCTACGGCAGATAATCTCGGCTTGTGGTCCAAACGTCAAGGATTTGACCCTCGTGTGGCAATGGCTGGTTCTGATGATGAATATGGAGGCTATTCTCCGATGCGTGTAATTTCCGGAGGTATCAACCTTACATTCTAAACTAAAAAATAAAATTGTATATGAAGATAATGAAATATATGATGCAGGTGCTCCTTGTCGGGGGCCTGCTTACATCTTGCATTGAAGATGCTGATGTTACCGCTTATTTGACTGAAGACCAACTGGGCAATGTGGCTCAGGAAGATCCTGATAAGGCTTTTTCAGCTGCTGTGGCAGGTATGTATACTGATATGCAACAGTATGTTGACGTCAATATGAGTCACAACTATTTCGGCCAAAAGAGTTTTGATTACTTAACATCGCTGATGGGCAATGATATGATTATGACCGGACGTTTCGCCATGAGTATGTATCATTATTTGCTGGACTATTGGCAACAGAGTTATACTCCAACCAACAACCGTTGGAAAGAGTACTATCGTGTCATAGCCAATGCCAACGATATCCTCAAGCTTATTGACCCCAGCAGTGAAGATCCCGCCAATTTGAAATATCGTGCCATCGCCCTTGGTTTCCGTGGCTACGCCTACTTGCAACTGACTTACTTATATCAGTATTCTTACTATACCGGTGCGGATGGAACAAAATGGGGTCGTGGAGAGAAATATGACTTCTCCCAGTCACCGTGCGTACCGCTTATTACAGAGGATACGGAAGGTGACCAGCCACGTGCTACTGTAGCTCAAATCTATGAACAAATCAAGAGTGACCTTACTACTGCTTTCGACTTGTTCAAGGATTTGGATATGACGCGTACTTCCTCACCCACTGATATGGATGGCTGCGTAGTAGCTATGCATTTGGCTCGTGCGAACATGGTTATCCATGAATGGGATGAGGCGATAAAGTATGCGCAAGTGGTGATTGATAATTTCCCTATATTGCAGAGTGAAGACCAGATACTCCAGGGATTCAGTAATATCAGCTTACCGGATGTAGTATTCGGATGTGATATTACAGCAGATAATAGTACGACTTATATGTCTTTCTTCTCGCAGATGGATGCTTATGGTGATGGGTATGCCGGCATCGGTGTATGGCGTGCTGCATTTAAGCCATTAGTAGACCGTATCGCGGATACTGATATCCGTCTGCAATGGTTCTGCTGCGACCGTTCTACAGGTGTAACAGATGATTCCGGTAATCGTACAACATTGATTCGTGACACTCAGTCTCCAGTTGCCGTGGAATACCAAGCTGTAAAATTTATCGGTACAGGTCGTGATAATATCAAGGCCGGTGTGTTCAGTGGATGGGAACTGGGAGATTATATTTACCTGCGCTCAGAAGAAGCTTACATGATAAAAATGGAAGCTTTGGCTCACAAGGGTTCTGCAGAAGCAGTGACTGAACTGAATAGCTTTATGAAGACTCGCCAGCCCGATTATAATTACACTTTCACGAACAAGGCTGACCTGATAGAGGAAATCATTTATCAGAAACGTGTAGAGTTCTGGGGTGAAGGTTTGGAATATATTGATAATCGTCGTTTGAATATTCCTGTAGATCGTACAGATGAAACTTGGGGCGCAGAAAATAATAATCACTTCTCTGCCGGTAAGTTCCGTTATAACCAAGAAGACAGGCCGTTCCTTTACCAGTTACCTCTCTCTGAAATAGAGAATAATTCTCAGCTTTCTCCGAGCGACCAGAATTAATACTTCAAAGGACATGTTATACGGAAAAATGACACAGAAGCGCTATCTGTGCAGACTAATCAAGCTGCATTACCCCAACAATAATAATGCGGCAATTATGATGATTCATCCGGTTGAACATACCGGAATTTCATAATAAAGTGTTTTTGAGAAGCCACTCATTGCGAAATGGGTGACTTTCTTCTCTTAATCCAACAAAAGACTTCAGGGGGAAGTGTTATTTCAAGATTACATATCTTCCAAAGAAAGCCCTTTATAAGAAACAGAGCAGTTTTTCCATTCTTTGTTGATTGTGACTTTTTTCTTCAATATCCCCCAACCTATCCGTTCAGGATTGTGTTTAATTTCGACCAATTCATAAAATGAAAAAATACGATGTCGGTCTTTCATCCGTTGATTTCAATAAAAGTGAGGTCTTACCGATGCGCCTTCTTCCTACTAAAACCGGCATTTGCGATTCTTCTTGAAACTGTTCTGCTATATTCTTTAAAAACAGCCAACTCTTTTTTGACCATAGAATTTCATAATACACCTATTATTTTACATCAAGTCCACTATTATCCGTAGTGTACATTACGATAATACTAATTAAAGACGATATTTGTATAAAATGAATTTATTTTTGAACTTTTACACAAAAAACTATAAAGTAATTTATTTAAGATCCTTTAGAAATAACCTCATAAGTTCATTAGTTTTTTATCCGACAAACACAGACTTTCTCTATTTGAAATAGGAATAGTTATTCTGTAATTTAAAATAGTATTTACATGAAATGCAATATTCTTATGGATGAAATAAATAATACAAGTAAATATTCAACGAAAAATAAACAAATGATAGATATTGACATAATCACCCATTCTTTTAAAAAGAGGAATGCTAATTTTACAACTGCAGTACATTAATTAACACTCAAATAACTATTAATCAAAATATTACATTTGTTAATGGTATCACATAAGTAAGGTTTTGTTTATTGTAGACCCATATAGGACAGCTTTGAAAAGAGTATTCCTTGTTTTAGCCAATTCTTTGACTTATTGTATATTCTTTATTATCAACAGAATACAGATAGTGTAGTTCCGCGAAAACTCTGGTAATTTCGTACATTGGCATGCAGACTCAAGAGGTTGAGATTAAGCCGAATATAAAAGTATTCATGCGTTCCGATTCTGAGATGCTTGATGAGGTAATGGTGGTAGCTTACGGAACAGCAAAGAAGTCCGCTTTTACTGGTTCAGCCTCTGTGATCAAGTCTGAGACATTGGAGAAGCGTCAAGTCTCCAACTTATCGAACGCACTTTCCGGTACTGTATCTGGTGTGCAGACACAAAGTACAAATGGCCAGCCGGGTACGAGTGCGACAGTTCGTATTCGCGGTATTGGTTCTATGTATGCCAGCAACAATCCTTTGTATGTAGTGGATGGCATTCCTTATGAAGGAGATATCTCCGCTGTCAATTCACAAGATATTGAATCGATGACCGTATTGAAAGATGCTGCAGCTGCTGCTCTGTATGGCGCACGTGGTGCAAACGGTGTTATTTTGGTTACTACAAAAAAAGGTAAGAGCGGTGATACGCAGATTTCTTTAGACGCCCGTTGGGGAGTCAACTCCCGCTTAGTAAAAAACTATGATGTATTGCAGAATGCAAATACCTATATGGAGACTGCATATTCTGCTTTGTACAACGGATACCTATATAATAGCGGATATACAGCAGAACAGGCTTATCAATTGGCCAATGCAGACTTGTTTCCCAAGCTGGGCTATCAAGTTTATACCATACCTGATGGACAATATCTTATTGGTCGGAACGGCAAGTTAAACCCTCATGCAGCTTTGGGATATAGTGACGGTGACTATTATTATACACCGGACAACTGGTCTGATGAGATGTTCCAAAGTAATTTGCGCCAAGAGTATAATCTTAGTGTTTCTGGTGGTTCGGACAAATTAAGTTACTATCTGTCTGCCAGTTATTTGAATGATGAAGGTATTATTGAAAATTCAGGTTTCGAACGTATCTCCACTCGTATGAACGTGGATTATCAGGCTAAAAAGTGGTTGAAACTTGGAGTGAATCTTAGCTATTCGAATGTAACAAGCCGTTCACCGGGCGATCAGGATACCGATGCCGCTACTTCTTCCGGCAATGCGTTCTTTGTTGGTAACTTTATTGCACCAATCTATCCGATGTATGTACGGAATGCAGACGGCAGCTTCCAATATAATGCCAATACCGGCTATCATGTATACGACTATGGTGATGGTTCAAGTACAAACTTCACCCGTAATTTTATGAGTATGTCTAATCCTATGAGCGGTTTCCTTTATGATACTGAAAAATATCTGATGGATATCCTGAATGGGAAATGGTATGCAAAGATTGATATCATTGACGGTTTGTCATTGACAGCTTCTTTGGGCTTGCATATTGACAACACACGCCAGCATAGTGTGGGTAACAAGTATTATGGTCAGTCGGCTTCCTATGGCGGTTCTGTTATGCAATACTCCTCACGCGTTTATTCGCTTGACCAACAATATCTGTTGAATTACAAAAAGACATTCGGCAACCATAACTTGGATATTCTTGCCGGCTATGAAAGTATGGACTTCAACACGGAAAGTCACTATATTTTAGGATATAACATGTATAGTGACAAGAACTGGACTGCATCTAATGTTATCGACCGCAAGAATGGTTCTGGCAGTTACAATGAATATGCCACAATCGGTATCATTACACGTGCCAGCTACGATTTCAATGAAAAATATTATGGCAGTGTTTCTTATCGTCGTGATGCTTCTTCACGCTTCCATCCGGATAACCGTTGGGGTAACTTCTGGAGTGTGAGTGCAGCATGGGATATGGCAAAAGAAGACTTTATCAGTCAATACGATTGGATCAACATGCTGAAGCTGAAGGCTTCTTTCGGTCAGCAGGGTAATGACAACCTCTATTATAAAGGATATACAAACTACTATCCGTATCTGGATCAGTTCACGGTTAGCGGGTCTGACGGTGTATTCTCTGATGGTGTGCTCTACTACAAGGGAAGCAAAGATATCACTTGGGAAACATCCAATTCATTCAATGTAGGTGTGGATTTCGCTCTTTTGGGAGGACGTATTGACGGTACAATCGAATACTTCAACCGCCAGACTAAGGATATGTTGTATTATAAACCGGTAGCGATGTCTAACGGTTATACCCAACTTCCTATGAATATCGGTTCGGTACGCAACTCCGGTGTGGAAATTGAATTGAACTATACTCCTATTGAAACTAATGATTTAAAGTGGGTGATCAATTGGAATGGAACATTGATGAAAAATAAGATTCTTGAGCTGCATCCGGATTTGAAAGGAGAGATGATTGATGGTTCCTATATTTATCGTGAAGGTGAATCTTTGTACCAGATGTATTTGACAAAATATGCAGGGGTAGATCCTGATTCCGGCGAAGCTCTGTATTGGGCAAAGGACGAAAACGGTGTAGAGTATAAGGATAAAGATTGGTCTGCTGCCTACAATTCCAATAGACAAGCTTCCGGTGACCTGTTGCCTACTATCTATGGCGGTGTCGGTACAACATTGGAGTTCCGTGGCTTTGATTTCTCCATCCAGTGTGCTTATCAGTTGGGTGGTACGATTTATGATAGTGGCTATCAAGCTTTCATGCATGGCGGTGACTCCCACTACATGGGATATAACTGGCACAAGGATATCTTGAATGCATGGACACCGGAGAATAGAAATACCAATATTCCGCGTGTAGATGCCATTGATAAATACACCAACTCTTCATCAGACCGTTGGTTGACAAGTTCTGATTATTTCTCTATCAACAACATCACCCTGGGCTATACTTTACCTAAGAGATGGTTGAGAAGTCTGGGTATCGGAAGCTTGCGTATTTACGGTGCGGCTGACAATGTGGCTCTTTTCTCTGCCCGTAAAGGGCTTGATCCACGTATGAGCTACACAACAGCTTCTACAGATAGATATACGCCTATACGTACTATTTCCGGCGGTTTGAAAGTAACATTCTGATAATAGTTCAATAATAAAATACAGAAAAAAATATGAAGAAATTATATAAGATAACACCGTATGTTATGCTCGGTTTGATGGTAGCTGGATGTACAGATCTGGATACAGAACCGCTGAGTTCGACTATTACATCTGACCAAAAGGAAGAAGTTGTTGAATCTGATCCTTCCAGATTGGAAGCCAGCGTAGCAGCCGTGGCTGCAAATTTCACCCAATATGCCAAAATCTACACAGAAGATGACAATGTGCATAGTGATATAGGTTATCCGACCATTATGCTGGCCACGGAATCAAGAGGTACGGACATGGTGGCAGATATTACTGGTTATAACTGGTATTCCAATTCAGCCGATTACAGTGACTGCTTGAATACAAGTACAGCTACCATTGAATTCTGGGGTACATTGTACAATCAGATTTTTACAGCCAATAACGTAATCGGTACTGTAGATAACGAAACTGAAGATCCTACGTTACAATATTATCTGGCGCAGGCATTAGCTGTCCGTGCTTTTGACTATTTTACGTTGATACAGTTGTATCAGTTCAATTACAAAGGACATGAGAGTGCCATGGGTATGCCTTTGATTACAGAGCAGAATGCAACAGAAGTTGCAGCCAATGGTTGCGCCCGTTCTACGGTGCAGGAAACTTATGATTTTATCTTGGCAGACCTGAATAAAGCTATTGAGTTGCTGACAGCCACTACAAAAGAACGTGCTGACAAGCGCTATGTCAGCTTGGATGTCGCTTACGGTATCCGTGCGCGTGTCTACTTGGCAATGCACAACTATGCAGAAGCTTTAAAGGATGCGGAAGCCGCACTGGCCAAAACTACTGCCACTCCATACTCCCGTGCTGATGTAAGCAAGCCTTCATTCATTAATATCGAAGACAATTCATGGATGTGGGGTATCTTGATTACAGAACAGGACCGTGTAAGTACAACCGGTATTTGTAACTTCCCGTCACACATGGGATCTTTGAATTATGGTTATGCTTCTGTAGGCGGATGGCGTAGAATCAGTCCGAAACTCTATAATGAGATTCCTGCCAGTGATGTCCGCAAGGGATGGTTCCTGAACGGTGAAGGTATATCCGCCAATTTGCCTGCTGCAGCCCAGGCATATATTACTGGGAAAAAGGCACCTGCCTATACACAAGTGAAGTATGGGGTGCTGAATGACCAATGGGGAACTGACAACAATGCTACGGATATAATATTGATGCGTGTTGAGGAAATGTATCTTATCAAGGCTGAGGCACAAGCTATGAGTGGTAATGTCAGTGGCGGTGTATCTACCCTTAACTCGTTTGTTACTGCATATCGTGACCCGTCTTATCAGTGTACAGCCACTACACCGGAAGCTGTGCAGGAAGCTGTTTGGCAACAACGTCGTCTTGAATTCTGGGGAGAAGGTATGGCATATTTTGATATTATGCGTCTGAACAAGGGAGTCAACCGTTTAGGCTGCAGCTTCCCGACTACTGCCGTATTTAATATTACAGCAGGTGATCCGGTTCAAATTTACAGTATTCCTAATAAGGAAGTACAATATAACCCATTATTGGAGAACAATCCGCTGGTTTCGGCACCTACACCAATACCTGATGTAGAATAATGTATATGTTAACTATTAAAAATATGGAATATGAAATATATAAATAAGATACTTAGTCTGTTTGTCATCGCACTGATAGCTACCTCTTGCGATCCTGATGCAGAAAGTTATACTCCGGGTGAACAGGAAGACGGTAATCAAGGCATCTGCTTTGTGGGCAATTACACCCAAACAGTGGAAGTTGAGCCGGGAATAACCTCTTTTGATTTAACCTTGACACGCGCCTTGACAGATGCTGTCGGTACGGTTGATGTTACTGTGATAAATAATGAAGAGAATATATTTATATGCCCTTCTACTGTATCATTCGCTGCTGGAGAGAAAACAGCCAAGTTGACAGTTGAAGCACCATCAGCTGCTGAGGGTATCACTTATAATCTACAGCTGGCTTTGAGCGGCAATGATGTCAGTAACTATTCCTCCGGATACCATGAAATATCAGTGAATTTTGCTATTTTGAAGTGGGAATCTATCGGTACCGGATACTACTTGGATGGTACAGTTTCCAATTTCTTTAAAGTAGATCCGTCTGTTCCGATGGCTGTGGAAATTGAAAAGACTACAACTGCTACCAGTACACGTTTCCGTTTCGACAGCCCGTTTGCCAAAGTTGCGACCGCACAAGATGAGGTTGGTGGTTTCAACGGTTATCCCTTTAATGAAGAGGCTGATATAGTTCCAGGTGAATATACTTTCGTAATTGATGTGACTAAAGAAGGCGCTTCTTTGAAACCAATTCAATATGGTATGGATTGGGGATATGGTATGTTCAGCGGTGGTTCTGTATATGGCAACTTATCTACTAATATAAATTCTTATCCTTTGGGAGTTTATAATGAAAAGGCCGGTAGTATTACCTTCCCAGCCAATTCGTTGTACGTAAGTATGGCTGACTATCAAGACGGTGGTGCATATCCTTGTACCAACCCGTCTTATCTCTACTTGAGTGCGGAAGCATACCTTAACTCTTTGGAGACAGAGTAATTTGAAAATTAAAAAAATTACATAAGAAAAGCCGGTTCACACAAGGGGCCGGCTTTTTACTTTAAATATCGATTCGCAGAGATTGAATCGTTAATTTACAGTTTTTCCTTATCCTCTGCCAACAAAAAGTTTCGCAGTGAAATCTGTTTAATTCCTTTGTAATTTCCCCCGCTTTGCATTTCATCCATTGTTACCACATATTTGGGGTAATTGTCTGCTATTTCCAAAAGATTGCCAAATTCTCGCCTAACAGTTGCATCATCGGGAAGCATATATGCTACTTGAATATAGATTTTATGGTCGTCTTTGGAAGCAATGAAATCAATTTCCTTATTACCACTCTTTCCAACATATACTTCATATCCATATCTTAACAAATCAATGCATACTACATTTTCCATTAACTTGTTGATGTCTTTTCGAAAATCGAAATGCTGTATGGAATTATGTAATCCCAAATCTTCAAAATAATATTTCTCACCAATCTCAAAGATTTTCATCCCTTGGATTTCAGCTCGTTGAATTTTGTAAATAAAGAAACTATTGCACAGTGCCTTTAGATAGTTCAGAATTGTCTGCGTAGGAATGTTGACGTGTTGCGACTTTAAATATTTACTAATATTCTGGGCAGAAAAAAGAGAACCGGTATTATCTATCAGATAAGCTACGAGATTTTCCAAAAAAGATACATTCCGGATTGATTCACGTGCAACCACATCTTTTAGTAGGATAGTGGAATAAACGTTTCTCAAATACTCAAATATGACATTCTTGTCCATTGTTAGATTATGAATGTAGGGCATACCTCCGAATGTAAGATAGAGTTTTAAACTTTCGGTGGAATCTTGACATTGATTGAAAGTTAAGAATTCCCCGTAGCTAAGTGAATGAATGGGAAATTCTATATATCTTCCTGCCAACTGAGTAGCAAGTTCACTGGATAGCATTTTAGCATTACTTCCGGTGCAATAGATATCGCATCTATTTTCATTCAATAAACTCCGCAGACACAATTGGAATTCTTCAATCTCTTGGATTTCATCTACAAAGAGATAGTTATGATTATGCCCAATAACCTTCTTTAAAACATATTGATAAAGATCCATGTAGTTCCTAATTTCCGTGAAGGCAAGTTGCTCTTTATCTACAAAAATGATATTGGCTTCCGGTATGTTTTTCTTTATGATATCTGATATCTGCAAAAGAATGTAGCTTTTACCTATCCTACGTTGGCCGGTTATTACTTTTATTATACTTTTATCAATAAACGGTTCAATTCTCCTTATGTATAAAGGGCGGGAGATATAATTTTTCATATTCAAACACGATTTAGTTTATGCACAAAGATATAAAATCATTCAATTATAATTGAATCTTTCCATACATATTATATATTCATCGATTATAAATAACATATGTAAACCAAATATTTCTCAACAAAAAATATTTTGGAACTTTCATGGATAAAATCTATCTTTCAAGATATATTCCTCTATATAATCTATCGTTATTCTTGAATAAAAAACATTTATTGGGTTAATTAGTACATCACCAATTAAAAGAGTAGAATGAAATGTTACAATAACGTGCTCATTATCAGCTTTTAATTATTCAAAACGGTATGAAATGGGTACTTTGAGATACTTACTTCCCTTTGCCATATACCTTTATAGATAATATACAATAGAATAAACCCTGTTCTACGGCAAACATAAACAGTTGTTTTTCAACAATATACAATTATTATAGTTCCGCGAAAACTCTGGTGATTTCGTTTGTTGGTATGCAAACCCAAGAAGTAACGATTAAACTTCATGTAAAGGTAATTTTGAAATCCGATTCTGAGCTGCTTGAAGAGGTTGTGGTTACCGGTTACGGTACATTTAAAAAAGCATCATTTACCGGAGCTGCTTCTACTGTAAACACTTCCACCTTGGAAGATGTACCTGTTCTTTCTGTTGCCGACAAGCTTTCTGGTAATGTCGCTGGTGTTACTTTTGGTTCAAGTTCAAGTAATCCAGGTTCTGTAAGCAGTATTCGTGTACGTGGTATGGGTTCCATCAATGCCGGAAACAATCCGCTTTATGTTATTGACGGAACACCGGTAACAAGTGGAGACTTATCCGAGTTCACTTATAGTGATGCAGGAACTGATATTCTGTCTTCACTCAATACCAATGACATCGAGTCTATCACAGTTATCAAAGATGCGGCGGCTGCCTCTCTTTACGGCTCGCGTGCTGCTAACGGTGTTGTGGTCATTACGACGAAAAGCGGAAAACAAGGTAAAACAAATGTAAGTTTCCGCTCTGACTGGGGTTTTTCAAACATGGCAATAGATTATCGTCCTATGCTCGACGGTGACTCACGCCGCGAACTCTTATGGACCGGTCTCAAGAATTATGGATTATACAGCGGAAACATGTCCGATGCAGATGCCGCAACTTTTGCAGACCAGAACATCGAGGACTTCGCTTCAAAACCCTCAACCGGATGGACGGATTGGAAAGACCTGCTTTTCCGTAACGGTTCTCATCAGAACTACCAGCTGAGCGTATCTGGCGGCAACGACCGTACCAAATTCTACACCTCAGCCGCTTATACCAATCAGGAAGGCATCATTTACAAACAAGGTCTGGAACGTTTCACTGGTAATGCAAACCTCACTCATAAGTTTGGAGACTTTGAAGTTCAGGTTACAAGCCAATTTTCAAAAGTAAGACAAAACAAAACCAATGAAGCTACCTCCTATGATGGGCCTGTAGCCAATTATGCATTCTTCCAAAGCCCCTCATCAACTCCCTATAATGAAGACGGCACATTAAACAATGGTTGCGGCATATTTGGAGTCAATCCTTTGTATGAAAGAGAGCACAGCTCTGACGTTTATACCCTGATGAAGGCATTTAATACAATCAAGTTGACCTATAATATTTGGGACAAGTTAAATTTAAGTGAAAAGATTGCTTATGATTACGCACAAGGTACCAATGATGTTCTTTGGGACAGACACTCAAACAATGGCGCTCCAGGTGGTGTCATACAGCGCATTGTCAATCGTAATGACCAGCTGAATACACAAACCCAGCTCTCTTACATCAACTCTTTCGGCCTGCACAATATTGATGCCCTGCTTGGTTTTGAAACACAAGATACGGAATATGCTTTCAACTATATGGCAGGCCAAGACTATCCGGGTGATTTGTACGAATTGACAAATGCCGGTTCAACAAGTGCCGAAACCAACAGACAGAGCTATCGCATGACTTCGTTCCTCGGACGTGCCAATTATAACTACGCAGACAGATATTATCTCGGTCTCAGCTATCGTACCGACGGAAGTTCACGTCTGGCAAGAGAAAACCGTTGGGGAAGTTTCTGGTCGGTTTCCGGAGCATGGAGATTCATAGACGAAAGTTTTCTGAATCCCGTCAAGAGTGTATTGACAGATGGAAAGCTCCGTGTGTCATATGGTGTAAACGGAACGCAACCATCAGACTATTACGCTTATATGAATCTTTATAAATATGGAGTCATATACAATGGACAGTCAGGAATGTCAATCGTCGGAATTGCAAACCCGGACCTGAAATGGGAAAAGAACAAAACATGGAATATTGGTCTCGACTTTTCATTCATTGACCGTATCTCCGTAACATTCGACTACTATCAGCGTAAAACCAGTGACCTTATATACGACCTCCCCGTATCACAAGTCGGAGGATATTATGATGGCGATTACGGATATACCACTCCGCAGAACATCGGTTCACTGAAGAACTCCGGTTTTGAGTTGACCATTACATCAACCAATTTCAGAAACAAGGATTTCACATGGACCACTTCTCTGAACATGGCACATAACAGCAACAAACTGACCAAACTGGATGGCCAGCAGAATGAAATCGTATCAGGACCACTGATTCACCGTGTAGGCGAACCTTACTATTCATACTATGTTTATGAATACGCCGGAGTCGACGCTGAGACTGGTAAAGAAATGTTCTACCTGAATGACGGAACAGAGAATGCCCGCAAGACAACAACCAATATCTCTGAAGCCAACAAAACTATTGTAGGCAAGCATCAGGCTAGTATAGAAGGCGGTCTTACCAACAATCTCAAATGGAAGTTTATTGACTTGGGCTTCACTTTCACTTATTCATTGGGTGGTGATGCTTTTGACTACTCCACTTGGCAGCACTCCAATGGCGGTTCACATCTATACGGTGGTGCCGTACCGACATACTACGACATCTCAAAGATGTGGACCGGTCCGGGCGACACGAATGCCACATTGCCTAAATTTGAATATGGAAGCGTAGCTTCACTGTCTTCACGCTGGCTGATGCCTACTGATTATCTACGTCTGAAGAACCTCACATTAGGTGTAAGCATTCCGCAAAACTATATCAGCAAGCTTAGGCTCAGCAAAGCCAGAATCTACTTCTCTGGTTCCAACCTGCTTACATGGAAGTCTAAAGACTTATTTGTAGATCCGGAAATGCGTGTAGACGGACTATGCACATTTGAGACTCCGGCATTGAGAACATATACATTCGGAATAGAATTGAATTTCTAACTAATAAAGATACGAAAATGAAAATATTAAAGACATTATACACAGCAACGCTTTGCGCAGCTATGGCAGTCAGCACTTCATCATGCCTCAACAGTTGGCTGGATCAGTCACCCGCAGACGGAATAGATGCTGAAACCGCAATCAAGAACAGCGATGATTTGGCCAATGTGCGGACGGGACTTTATGCTGCCGTTAAAGGTAACAGTAGCCTAATTAATTATTATGGACGCCTCATGTTCGTATACGGTGACATGAGAGGGGAAGATATCCAATATGAATATAACGGTGGAAGTGGAAGAGCAAACTTCTACTACTATATGGAATATACAACTGCCGACAATTTCACCACCTCAACAGCCGTATGGCAGATGCCTTATGTAGTCATAGCACGCGCCAACCGTCTGATTCAGGCAGCAGAAAGTGGCAACCTGACCGACGCGGCAGAGGCAAAAGCCACTATTGACCAATATGATGCAGAAGCAAAAGTTCTGCGTGCCATGGCACTGTTTGACCTTACACGTATCTACGGTAAACCTTATACGGTAGATCAAGGCAGCTCACTCGGTGTGCCCATCGCTACCTCCCCGCTGGAATCGACAGAAAAGCCAAGCCGCAGCACGGTAGCCCAATGTTATGAGGCTATTGAAAAGGATTTGACAGATGCAATCAATTCAAATGCACTGCCCAAAACCAATGAAATGGGCTATGTCAACCTTTGGGCTGCCAAAGCCTTGCAGGTACGTGTATATATGACAAAAGGCGAATGGAGCAAGGCTTTATCCGTAGCTGAAGACATCATATCAAACTCGTCTTACAAACTTTGGGAACCGTCAGAATATGTTGCTGCATGGAGCAAAAGTGATGCCAATCATTCAAAAGAAATCATGTTCGAGATTTCCATCAACAACAATACTGACTGGACAGACCGTGAAGGTATTGCCTACTTATATGCAGACAAGGCTGGCGCTTCTCCCGGATATGGAGATGTAATTGTCACAAAAGACTTCTCTGACATGCTTACATCCGACCCGGCAGACATCCGTAACGACATATTATTGGCAGCGGCAGCAGGAGGATTTGACAAACGTAAAGTTTACATCAACAAAATGCCTGCTGTAAACGGAGATGTACGTTACTCCAATGTCCCATTGCTGCGCTTGTCAGAAGTTTACTTGTCAGCAGCAGAAGCAGCTTTCCAAGCCGGAGACAAGAACAAGGCTGCCAACTTGCTGAACGATATCATCTCCAACCGCACAACGGATGAAAGCAAACAAGTAACCAGCGGAAACATCACATTAGACCGCATCTACATCGAACGCCGCAAGGAACTTGTAGGTGAAGGACAGCGCTACTTCGATGTTATGCGCCGCGGTGAAACCGTTACACGCTACACGGACGTTAATGACAGAGGATGGCACGACGTATTGAGCGAAGAAGCGCGTACATTCAACCGCGACTCCAAGAAAGCGCTCCCGTTGATTCCCGTCGGTGAAATCAATGCCAATCCGAACATAGAACAAAATCCAGGCTATTAATCAATAGTAGCCTAAAGAAACTTGAGAATTTTCCCAATGTGTTTTTATAAATAAAGTGTTTAGAGGAGGTGTGCCAGTGATGGTATGCCTCCTTCTTTCAATATATCCACCAATATAGGTTTCACTCCGCTGACAAAACACTCAACGGCAATAACCATCAGGATAAGTCCCATTAGGCGCATCATCACATTGTTTCCCGTCTCACCCAAAATTTTGACCAACCGCGTGGAAGCACGCAATATGAAAAAGGTAATCAGATAAATAAAGGCAATCATTCCTATAAGAACTCCTTTCATCTGAATGGTGTGGGCATCCTGCATCAGCACAATGGCATTGGCTATGGCACCGGGACCACAAAGCATCGGAATTCCAAGAGGAGTAATGGAAATATCATCGGCATAAGTCTTGATTTCCTCGTCTTTCAGCTTCATTGGAGTATAACGGGCTTGCAGCATATCGAAGCCAATCTTAAAGATAATAACTCCACCGGCAATACGGAAACCATTGGTAGAGATACCGAAGAACTTAAAGAGGAACTGTCCCGCAAACGTAAAAACCATAATCGTAATAAAGGCAACCAAAGTGGCGCGCGATACAACCGACTGCCGTTCACGGTCCGTCATTCCATGCGTCATGGTCAAAAACACTGGCATGGTGCCGAGAGGGTTTGTCAACGTAAAGAAGGAGGTAAAACAAAGTAGAGCGAAAGGTAAGATTGTGTCCATAGCTGTATAATATACGTTTCTGCAGACAAAAGTACAATTAAAAATTTCAATGTCACAAAATCTGCATCAATTCTTTCAGATTACTGATATGATAAGTCGGTTGAAAAGGCAGTTCTTCCTTCCCGGTTACATTATAAAACACTTGGTGCATACCCACTCCTTTGGCTCCTATCACATCATTTTCCCAACTATCGCCTATCATCAAAGAATCATGCACCTCGGATTGTGTGGCAGAAAGTGCAAAATGAAAGATTTCGGGCCAGGGCTTCAAGATACCGATGTCATCAGAGAGAACAATCTTCTTAAAAAAGCGGTCGATACCTGCCGAACGCATCTTATGACATTGCAGTTCTTGGAAACCATTGGAAAGGATATAGAGGTTATATTTCCCCGCCAAATATTCCAGCACCTCATAAGCATGCGGCATCAGCCGATTTTTTGTGGGAATGACCGAAAAGAAATCATCAGAAAAAGCCTCAGCCAAAGCAACATCCCTCGCCCCTACTGCCTCCAGAGGATATAGGAAACGCTGGCGGTTCAACTCTTCCTTACTGACCTGCCCTCTACCGTATTCTTCCCACAGTTCTGTATTACGATGCTGATAAAGAGTATAGAAATGCAGGAAAGAGCGAAAGAAACGACCATAGTCATACTTGTGATACATTTCTTCGAATGTATCACGTGCATTAAGGGAAAATGCCCAAAGCGTATCGTCCAGATCAAAAAAGAGGTTTTTATATTGAGATGCCATTACTTAAAGGAAAGGTATATATAAAAATAGACGCAGATTATCAATTCCAATAACCTGCGTCCGTTCTGTATCAATCTTATAACAGTGTTATTTTACTTGGATTACCAAATACTTGGACACACTCCAGAAGTCTTTCGGATTTGTAATCTTCAAAGTCAGCTGTCCTTTATCATCTTTCTCCAACGCATAAGAGCCAGCAGGATGAGTGGTCAAGATATCAGCATCTTTGGAGTATAGTTTAATCTCTTTTGTCGTACGGATATCCACTTGTGTAAAGTAGTCCTTGTTGATATCAGAATCTTTCAGCACCTGGCCTTTTTTGAAAAGCCCGGTATTTGTCAATATCTTCTGGTCTTTCAGCTCCTTCTTTGTGCCAAACACAAACCAAGCTGTGTTAAGTGCCTTATCTTGCTCGGCAACGGTTTTGGCCTTCGCCTCATTTTCGGCAGTCAATTCCTCCTTCTCACTAGACAAGCCGGTCACGGCAGCATCCAGTTCCTGGATACGGATATTCTTGGAAGCCAGCTCAGCCTGCAATTCTTCAATACGCTGGGTCTTTGCCACCAACTCCTGAGTCAAAGATTCTACAGCTCTCTTCAACTGAACAGAGTTGTTTTTGCTGTTCTTCAACATAGATTGCAGTTTGGCAATCTGCTCCTTGTTCTCTTCCATCTGTTTACGGATAAATTCAATGTCCGACGCAATCTGCTGCTTGGCATTCAAAGAGCCTTCTGCCACAGCGCCACGTTGCAAATCCACACGGCTCTCCGCCGCATTAATCTGGCGGAATCCCTCTGAAATATCATTGAAAGTACCCATCATCTCGTCTAATTCAGCATTACGCTGAGTCAGTTCCATCAATAAAGAATCATTTTCAGCTTTCAGCTGGTTCTTACTGCCACCAGAGAAACTGTCACACGAAGCCATTACAGCCGCGCATACAATTAAAACTGCTAACTTTTTCATACGCTTTCGTTTTACGTTTGGTTAATGAAGTTATTTAATCGTCTATTCCTGCTACTACAATCACAATTTCACCGCGCGGTTCGTTCGCCGTGAAATGTTCTATTAATTCTGTAAGCGTTCCACGCACCGTTTCTTCGTGCACCTTTGAAATTTCCCGCGAAACAGATGCCTGACGTCCGGCACCGAAATGTTCGGTAAACTGCGCCAAAGCTTTTACCAATCTGTGGGGAGACTCATAGAACACCATGGTACGACGCTCCCCGGCCAATGCCTTCAGGCGAGTCATCCTTCCTTTCTTCTGTGGAAGAAAACCTTCAAAACAGAACTTCTCATTCGGCAATCCGGAAGCCACTAATGCCGGCACAAAAGCTGTCGCTCCCGGCAGGCATTGCACTTCGATGCCGTTGCGCACACACTCTCTGACCACCAGAAAGCCCGGGTCGGATATACCCGGTGTACCTGCATCCGAAATCAAAGCTACAGTTTCTCCCCCCTTTATTCTATTAACAACACTTTCAACCGTTTTATGTTCATTAAATTTATGGTGAGATTGCATCACATTCTTTATTTCGAAGTGTTTCAGCAATATGCCGGAAGTACGTGTATCCTCAGCCAATATTAAATCCACTTCTTTCAGAATCCGGATAGCACGGAATGTCATATCTTCCAAATTCCCTACCGGGGTAGGCACTACATAAAGTTTTCCCATACTTATCGGTTGTTTAGCTGAAATATTTCTTGAGGAGTTCCATAAAATCGACAGCGGCTTCATTCTCTTCATCCGGCTGCACTTCCGAAACGAAAATATCCATAGCCTTGTCCAAAGAAGGGGCCTCACCCAAACGTCGTACCACTTCATTCATCCGTGCAGCATCGCCTGCGAACAGCTCGCGGACAAAACGGAATGAATCGTTCAGACTGATGGCATGTCTCAAATCCTTGGCAGGCTTGATACGTTCTGCCAAAATAGGAGATGCCGAAGTTACAACAGTCTGGAGCGCTTCAGCCGTATGAACAGTTTCCGGTTCCTCACATACCATCTTCATTGTATCAGGGACGACCGGTACAACCGGAGAAACCGGTCCAGCCAAAGGAGTAGTAGCAGTAGGGATTTCCTTCAGGGGCGGCACAACAGCCGTTGGCGCCTCCTCAAGCAGTTCTTGCAACGCCTCCAAGCGCACCTTCATCTGCTGGATATTCCGTTTTGCCACAATCCTCAATGTCGGATTGGTATCACTTGAAATGGCTTGCATCAAACATTTCAATTCCTGAATATCTAATTCTATGTCATTTAATAAGGTTTGCATATCCTTTACACAGTCCGTGTTAACGCTACAAATGTAGAAATAAATAATGAAAAAATATCGGAAAGCAAACAAAAGTGTTACTTTTGCGCTTAAATATAACACTCGAAAGCATGGTATTATTCTCAGAAGATCATATACAGGAAACCAAACGCAGGGGAAGAATTGAGGTCATTTGCGGTTCTATGTTTTCCGGCAAAACCGAAGAGCTGATAAGGAGACTGAAACGGGCAAAATTTGCCAAACAACGCGTAGAGATATTCAAGCCCGCCATAGACACCCGTTATTCCGAAGCCGATGTAGTATCGCATGACAGTCATTCCATAGCCTCCACTCCCATCGACTCGTCTGCCAGCATTCTGCTCTTCACTTCAGAGATAGATGTAGTGGGCATTGACGAAGCCCAGTTCTTTGATAGCGGCCTGATTGATGTATGCAACCAGCTTGCCAACAATGGTATACGCGTCATTGTTGCCGGACTGGACATGGACTTCCGGGGTATTCCATTCGGTCCTATGCCGGGACTGTGTGCCATTGCAGACGAAGTTTCCAAAGTACATGCCATCTGTGTGAAATGCGGCCAACTCGCCTCGTTCTCCCACCGTACCGTCAAGAACGACAAACAAGTACTGCTGGGGGAAACCGAAGAGTACGAACCTCTATGCCGGGAGTGCTATCAGCAAGCCATCCAAGTCGACCAAAAGGAAAGCGGTCATTAACGAATACAAAAACAGAGCATTATGGAACGCAAAAAGATTACATTCGACAGTTTTATCCGCGGTGTCATACTCGGTGTCATTATTATCGGCATCCTTATGCTCTTCAAGCGTCTAAGCGGCGTATTGCTGCCATTCTTCATCGCATGGCTCATTGCCTATCTGATATACCCCCTGGTCACCTTTTTCCAGTACAGATTAAGGCTCAAGAACCGGGTCATATCCATCTTCTGCGCCTTATTCAGTATTCTGATTGTAGGAGGAACCGCATTTTATCTGCTTGTGCCTCCCATGATGGACGAATTCGTCAGGGTGAAAGATTTGGTAATAGACTACTTTTCCAACGGAACCCACGACGGCAATGTGCCCAAAACACTCTCTGAATTCCTTCGTGAGAACATAGACACCCAGTTTGTCACCCAATTGTTCAAGGAAGAGAATATGCTGAACGCCATCAAGGAAACCGTTCCCCGGCTCTGGTCCTTGCTGTCAGAATCCGTCAATCTACTGTTCAGCTTCTTCACTTTCTTTCTCATTCTTCTCTATATAATCTTCATATTGCTGGACTATGAAAGCATTTCCGAAGGGTGGCCCCACCTGGTACCACAGAAATACCGGCCCTTCGTAATCAATGTAATGAACGATGTGAAAGACGGCATGAACAGATACTTCCGCGGACAAGCATTCGTGGCATTGTGTGTCGGTATTCTGTTCAGTATAGGCTTTCTGATTATTGATTTCCCACTGGCCATTGGGCTCGGCTTGTTCATCGGTGCTTTAAACCTAGTGCCCTATTTACAGATTATCGGCTTTATACCTACCATCGTGCTGGCCATACTGAAAGCAGCGGATACGGGAGGAAACTTCTGGATTATCATTGCATCGGCCCTTGCGGTATTCATCATAGTACAAGCCATTCAAGACGGATTCATCGTACCGCGTGTCATGGGGAAAATTACGGGCCTGAACCCTGCCATCATCCTACTGTCTTTATCAATTTGGGGCTCATTGATGGGTATGCTGGGTATGATTATAGCACTTCCGCTTACCACCCTTATGCTCTCCTACTATCAACGTTTCATCATAAACAGAGAAAAAATTCACAAGTTTGAACAAACTGATAATCAACAAGAAGAGTAAAAGCAGAAGTCGTTATCAAAACTTTTTCCCTTAATCCATTTGTTTTTTAAACAAAAGTATCTATCTTTGCACCCGCTTAACAGCAATAAGGTCTGAATCGCTAGCTCAGCAGGTAGAGCACAACACTTTTAATGTTGGGGTCTTGGGTTCGAGCCCCAAGCGGTTCACCAAAGAAAAGCAGTTATCTGAAATAGATAATTGCTTTTTTCTTTTAAAGGCATCTGCTACGTAATGAGTTGGTTGGAAAGTTTATAATCATACCGATACTTCAGAACACAAAACAGAAGCACAATGAAAATGATTGGTTTTACCCAGTCATCTTATCCGGTATTTTTACGCCCCTCCGATGAGGATTACAAAACTCTTTTGGTTTTCTAATTCGCGTGCAAAAGAGAAACTTATTTTTCAAGTATCCCAATATTCATGATTTCTTTCACTGAAAAACTGTAAGACATGAACATTATCCACTGCCATATCACTCTTTTGAAGGTACATACACAGCCAATGAAAGACTATTATCAGTTTTTCATCACTCAATATAGGTTTTTAGTCCACTTGAGTAAATGACAG
>ENA-OQDC01000268-OQDC01000268.1-human-gut-metagenome-genome-assembly--contig:-NODE-268-length-39622-cov-7.220661_pt1 | contig 39622 bp, 39 predicted proteins | sample MGYA00242770_ERZ504601 | MGnify/ENA primary metagenome ERZ504601 (study PRJEB26092, sample SAMD00036305) | human gut metagenome | host: Homo sapiens | study: EMG produced TPA metagenomics assembly of...
ATTAAGACAAATAGCATAAAAATAACAATATAGGGCAGGGACTGCCCGAATTAACGCCTGTGGAGATAGTAGGTTACGAGGTCTGCGAAGCAGGAAGCCCATTGGCTTTAGACAATGGGTAGTTCACGAATAGGAGCTGATTCAAACATGGAAACACAACATATCATCCACAATTTCGAACCAATCTACAATGAACATTCCAAAATCCTGATGCTCGGAACCATGCCGTCTCCGAAATCCCGTGAAGTCGGCTTCTACTACGGCCATCCAAGAAACAGATTCTGGAAAGTTGTATCGGATGTCTGTGGAGAAGCGTATCCGGAGACAAGAGAAGATAAGATTACATTTGCATTAAGAAATGGTATTGCAGTATGGGATGTGTTGGCGGGATGTGATATCAAAGGAGCAGATGACAGCAGTATCCGCAATCCACAGCCGAATGATATGAGCAGGATACTTGAATGTGCTGATATCAAAGCAATCTTTACGACGGGAACGAAAGCGTTCCAATTATATAAGAAGTTCTGTTATCCGAAGACAGGGATTATGGCAATCGGGTTACCATCCACCAGTCCGGCAAACTGCAGAACATCGTATGAGCAGCTCTATGAAGCATATTTTGAAATCAGAAAATATCTGGAATAAGGAGTCAGATATTTTCTGATTTCAAAGCAAGAGAGGATATAGTATAATGGACAGTCTGGTGTTTAGTTTAAATGCAACAGTTCCCATTTTCTTAATGATGGTATTGGGACTGTTTTTCAATAAGATTGGGTGGATGGACGAAGAGTTTGCCAATAAGATGAACAAATTCGTCTTCCGGATACCACTGCCGGTATTATTATTCGGCGATCTGGCGGTCGTAGATATCAAGGAAGCGTGGGATACGAAATTCGTAATTTTCTGTTTTATTATTACATTGATCAGTATCACGATCGCAATTGGAATCTCCTGCCTGTTGAAAGACAGAAGCATCCAGGGAGAATTCATCCAGGGAGCGTACAGAAGCAGTGCGGCGCTTCTTGGAATTGCATTTATCCAGAATATCTATGGTAATTCCGGACAGGCACCACTTATGATCATAGGAAGTGTACCGCTTTATAATATTATGGCGGTGGTTGTGCTGTCGTTTTTCAAACCAGGACAAAATGGTATGGATAAAGCACTGCTCAAAAAAACATTGACCGGTATCATTACGAATCCGATCATCATCGGTATTGCAGCAGGTCTGTTATGGTCAGCGCTGAAACTTCCGATGCCTGTGATCTTACATAAGGCGGTCAGCAGTATCGGCGGCGTAGCAACACCGATGGGACTGATGGCAATGGGAGCAACCTTTGATATTAAGAAAGCGTTTGGCAAGATCAAACCGACCGTGATCGCCGCATTTATCAAATTAGTGGGATTTGTCGCAGTGTTCATGCCGCTTGCGGTAGTAATCGGATTCAGGAGAGAGAAACTGATCGCAATCTTAGTCATGCTTGGTTCAGCAACCACGGTCAGCAGTTATGTCATGGCTAAGAATATGGGACATGAAGGTGTCGTGTCATCAAGTGTAGTTATGCTGACGACGATGTGCAGTGCATTTACGTTAACGGGATGGCTTTTCATCATGAAATGTTTCGGTCTGGTGTAACTCCTTAAGAGTTTCTGAAAAATCCCTAAAATCCTTGACAAATGGGGATTCGATGGCTATCATATTCAGTAGTTTATACGTAAAGGCATTGATGAAGAGGAGTACACGTAAGTTCGTCCATACCAGAGAGAGTGATCCATCGGCTGAGAGACACTTAAGGAATACGAGACGTAGGAAGGTAGCTTCGGAGCCGGATGAGCGAACCTGAGACATATGATAAGACGGTAGTAGTTCATCCCGGAGTCGTTCCCGTTAAAGAATAAGATGAGATATATGGGGAAGAGTTTTCCTGTATAATGAAGGTGGTACCGCGACTACAATCGCCCTTTACGTAATGTAAAGGGTTTTTTCATGTAATAAAAAAATGTGAAAAAAGTGTGAAATGAGGAGGAAACTATGAGCGAAAACCTGGAAAAGACTTACAATCCCAAAGCGATTGAAGCAAAGTTATATGAAAAATGGTGTGATAACAAATATTTCCACGCCGAAGTTGACAGAAGTAAGAAACCATTTACCACAGTAATGCCGCCACCGAACATTACAGGTAAGCTTCACATGGGACATGCCCTTGATAATACACTGCAGGATATTCTGATCCGTTATAAGAGAATGCAGGGATACAATGCACTCTGGATTCCGGGAACAGACCATGCAGCTATCTCGACAGAAGTTAAGGTTACAAACCAGTTAAAAGAAGAAGGAATTGACAAGAAAGAATTAGGAAGAGAGAAATTCCTGGAAAGAACATGGCAGTGGAAAGAAGAATATGCCGGAACGATCGAGGGACAGCTTAAAAAATTAGGTGTATCCTGCGACTGGGACAGAGAGCGTTTTACAATGGACGAAGGATGTTCCAAGGCGGTAGAAGAAGTATTCATCAAATTATATAACGAAGGATATATTTACAAAGGTTCCAGAATCATCAACTGGTGTCCGGTATGTAAGACTTCTCTTTCTGATGCAGAAGTTGAACATGAGGAGCAGGACGGATTCTTCTGGCATATCAAGTATCCAATCGTTGGAACAGATGACTATCTGGAGATCGCAACGACACGTCCGGAGACATTGCTTGGAGATACTGCGATCGCAGTTCATCCGGATGATGAAAGATACAAAGACATCGTAGGAAAGATGTGTAAACTGCCTCTGACAGACAGAGAAATCCCAATCGTTGCCGATTACTATGTAGACAAAGAGTTCGGAACAGGTGCGGTTAAGATCACACCGGCACATGACCCGAACGACTTCGAAGTTGGAAAACGCCACAACCTGCCAGAAATCAATATCATGAACGATGATGCAACGATCAACGAACAGTACGGCGGAAAATATGCCGGAATGGACCGCTACGAAGCAAGAAAAGCGATGGTAGCTGATCTGGAAGAGCAGGGATACCTGGTAAAAGTGGTTCCACATTCACATAATGTAGGAACACATGACCGCTGCCACACAACCGTAGAGCCAATGATCAAGCAGCAGTGGTTCGTTAAGATGGAAGACCTTGCAAAACCAGCGATTGAAGCGATCAAGAACGGCGACTTAAGATTCGTTCCGGAACGTTTCAATAAGATCTACCTGCACTGGCTTGAGAATATCCGTGACTGGTGTATTTCCCGTCAGATCTGGTGGGGACACAGAATTCCGGCTTATTACTGCGACGAGTGTGGTGAAGTAGTAGTTGGACACGGCGCACCGGAGAAATGCCCGAAATGCGGATGCACACATTTTACACAGGATGAAGATACACTGGATACATGGTTCAGTTCAGCACTGTGGCCATTCTCAACACTCGGATGGCCGGATAAGACAGAGGATCTGGATTACTTCTATCCGACAGATGTTCTGGTAACAGGCTATGATATTATCTTCTTCTGGGTAATCCGTATGGTATTCTCAGGATATGCACATACTGGAAAAGCACCGTTCCATACAGTATTTATCCATGGTCTGGTCCGCGACTCACAGGGACGCAAGATGAGTAAATCCCTTGGAAATGGTATCGATCCGTTGGAGATCATCGATCAGTATGGTGCAGATGCACTTCGTATGACATTAATGACAGGTAATGCACCTGGTAATGATATGCGTTTCTATAATGAACGTGTAGAAGCAAGCCGTAATTTTGCAAATAAAGTATGGAATGCTTCCAGATTTATTATGATGAATCTGGGCGATAAAGAACTGAAAAAACCGGCTGACTTTACTGTCCGTCCGGCTGACAGATGGATCATGTCCAAGTGCAACAACCTTGTAAAAGATGTAACAGAAAATATGGACAAGTTCGAACTTGGTATCGCACTTTCCAAGATATACGACTTCATGTGGGATGAGTTCTGTGACTGGTACATTGAGATTGCAAAATACCGTATCTATCATGCAGAGGAAGATCCACAGGGGGCAAACGATGCATTATGGACATTAAAAGAAGTATTGAAAAAATCATTGAAACTGCTTCATCCATATATGCCGTTCGTTACAGAAGAAATATACAGCAAATTGGTACCGGAAGAAGAGTCACTGATGATGTCCGACTGGCCGGTATATGAAAAAGACTGGAACTTCCCAATTGCAGAGAACATTGTTGATCACTACAAAGAGATCATCCGCGGTATCCGTAACGTACGTGCAGAGATGAATGTTCCAAATTCAAGAAAAGCAACTGCTTATGTTGTATGTGAAGATGAACAGCTCGGATCAGGACTTGCAATGTTAAGTAATGCAGCTCAGAATATGGCAGCATTGAACAAACTGGTACTTCAGAAGACGACAGAAGGCATTGCGGAAGACGCAGTATCTATTGTAGTTCCGGATGCAACGGTATATCTTCCACTGGAAGAGCTGATCGACTTTGAACAGGAGATCGAACGTCTGACAAAAGAAGAGGAAAGACTGACAAAAGAGATCGCACGTTCAAACGGAATGCTGAACAACGAAAAACTTTGTAAGTAAAGCACCGGCTGCAAAGGTTCAGGAAGAAAGAGAAAACCTGGAAACTTATCAGCAGATGATGGCTCAGGTAAAAGAAAGGCTGGAAGGATTAAAAGCAAAACAGTCTTAAGAGAAGAAAGTTATAAATTATTAAAACCTATAGACAACCATATATTTCCGCAGTTATCAGTAACAGGATAGCTGCGGATTAGATATCAAAGGGGATTATATGAAAAAAATTTCAGTTAAAGAAACCGGATATCAAGGGAAAAATCCGCAAAATAAGAAATTTGAAGAAAGAGGATGTCATTGCATACTGGAAAGGCAGACATGAACGACGCGAGAGAATACTGGAAGCAAGACGTAACAGTGCATTTGCAAAGAAGATGCAGCCGGTCTATGCATTCATGAACCGATTCTCTTTGATATTTCATGCACTGCTTGCGTGCATCATTAACTTTACAATAGAAGCAATTTCCAGACATTCGCTCGCTGCTGCCTGGAACTATATGACAGGAACACCGTTGGTATTTTTGTACAATGCGTTTATGATCTTCGTAACCTTTTCTATTGTATATCTGTTCAAGCGAAGGATATTCGTCCGTATCATCATCAGTGCGTTATGGATTATCCTCGGAATTGCCAATGGATATATCCTGCTAAAGAGGGTTACACCATTTAATGCACAGGATCTTAAGATCGCAGGAGACGGAATCGCGCTGATCAATAACTATTGTAATGGCTTTGAAGTCGTTGTGATCGCTATCGGAGCAGCTGCGCTTGTGGTATGGCTGGTCTCGATGTGGAGACGCGGCGGACAGTATACAGGAAAGGTACACCACGTAGCATCGCTGCTGGGAATTGTTGTGTGCTGCATACTTTACACATTTGTCACGAATGCAGCAATAGACAAAAGAGTAGTATCTACGTATTTTGGAAATATTGCATTTGCCTATGAAGATTACGGTCTTCCATATTGTTTTTCGGCGAGTCTGTTCAATACCGGAATCAGTGAGCCAAACGGGTACACAAAGAAAAAAATGGCAAAGATCAATAAAAACGGAGAGCTGAATAAGAGCACAACAAGCCGTTCTTCCGATGAACTTCCGAATATTATTGTAGTACAGCTGGAGTCATATTTTGATGTGGCAAATGCAGAGTTCTTTACCACATCTGAAGATGCGTGTCCAAACCTGCATAATTTATACCAGAATTATTCATCCGGATATTTCAAGGTACCGTCGGTGGGAGCCGGTACGGCAAATACAGAGTTTGAAGTACTGACAGGAATGAATCTCCGTTACTTCGGACCGGGAGAATATCCATATAAGACATACTCGAAGAAACATCCGACAGAGAGTGCTGCAACCGCACTTGCCGCACTTGGATACGGGACACATGCATTGCATGATAATACGGGTAACTTCTATAGCCGTGCCAATGTCTTTAACAATATGGGATTTGATACATTTACCAGTAAGGAGTTCATGAATGTCCTTCAGACGACAGAGAACGGCTGGGCGAAGGATGAGATCCTGACACAGCATATCATGGAAGCCATGGATACATCAGATCAGGAAGACTTTGTATTCACTGTCAGTGTTCAGGGACATGGAAACTATCCGGAGACGCAGTTGATCGAAAATCCAAAGATCAAGGTTGAAGGAATTGAAGATGAAGCACTAAAAAATAAATGGGAATATTATGTGAATCAGGTCTATGAGATGGATCAGTTTGTTGGTGATCTGATCAAGGCAGTGGAAGCAAGAAAGGAACCGTCTGTAGTTGTATTTTATGGGGATCATCTTCCAACCATGGGACTGAAAGCAGAAGACTTAAAGAGCCGTTATTTATATAATACAAATTATGTGATCTGGGACAATGTCGGACTTCAGAAACAGGACAAGAATATTCCTGCTTACCAGCTGATGTCAGAGATCCTGAACAGACTGGATATTCATTCCGGTACAGTGTTCAATTACCATCAGCAGAGAAAAGGAACGAAGAATTATCTTTCGGACCTGGAACTTTTGCAGTATGATATCCTGTATGGAAAGCAGTACGTTTATAACAATCATCCTCCGATCTCGGAAGGGCATATGGTAATGGGAATCCGTGATGTGTCATTGAGCAGTATTGTTCCGCAGCTTAGCAGCGGATATAGTTTGTACGGCGAGAACTTTACAAAATACAGCCGCGTATATGTGAATGGAGAAAAGCAGAAGAGCAGTTTCCTGAATAATACACGTATTAATCTATCAGAGACAGAATTGCAAGACGGAGATGTAATACAGGTCGGACAGGTTGGTTCCAGTGATACAATCTTCCGGATGTCCGATAAATATATTTATCAGAACGGACAGCTTGTAAAACAGGAAGGTACAGCAACCGATAAGAACAAATCTTGGGTGGATCAGGAATATGATGTTAAATAAAAAAGAACCAGAAGTGTTCACATATGAAGAGGCAGCCGCATATATCGAAGAAATTCCGAAATTTACAAAAAAACATACGCTGGAGCACACAAAATTATTTTTAAAAAGATTAGGAAATCCGGCAGTGGACAGGAAAATCGTCCACGTTGCCGGAACCAATGGAAAAGGGTCTGTATGTGCATACTTACAGGCCATACTTATGGCAGAGGGGAAGAGAACAGGGTTCTTTACATCCCCTCATCTTGTATCTGTAAATGAAAGGATACGGATGGATAATGTACAGATAGATAATAAGACATTTCTTGAAGTATTCCGCAAGGTTTTAAAAACAGTCCGCCGGATGGTGGAAGATGGAATCGAACATCCGTCTTATTTTGAATTTTTATTCGGAATGGGGATGACTGCATTTGCAGAAACAGATGTAGAATATATTATCCTGGAGACCGGACTGGGCGGAAGATTGGATGCAACAAATGCGGTTGAGAAGCCGGCACTGTCCATCATTACGTCTATCAGTCTGGATCATACGGCGATTCTTGGTGATACGATCAGGAAGATCGCCGTTGAAAAAGCCGGAATCATTAAGCCAAAAGTTCCGGTATTCTTTGACGGAAGTAATAAAGAAGCGGCAGAAGTAATCCGGACAAAGGGAGAAGAACTGGGCGTATATTGTAGAGAAGTCACGAATCATGCGTATGAAATCCGGGAAGTTCACCGGAAATATATTGCATTTTCCAGACGGAGTGCGTATGATAAAGATGTTATCTTTCAGGTGCCGATGTGCGGATGCTATCAGGCGATGAATGCAGAACTTGCACTGGAAGCGTCGGAATATCTGCTTGCGGGAGAAGAGATACATATGGACCGGTGGAAACAGGTACTTGCACAGCTTCACTGGGAAGGACGTATGGAACGGATCGGAGCACATATCACGGTAGACGGTGCGCATAATCCGGGTGCAATGCAGGCGTTTGTAGAAAGCGTAAAGGCACTGGATGAGTCTGAGCGCGGTGAGATGATATTATTATTTTCCGCAGTATCGGATAAGAAGTACGATGAGATGATAGAATGCCTGTGCGGGAATCTAGATGTGAAAGCATATGTCGTCACACAGATCGAAGACGAGAGAGGTGTTCCGGTTGAGGAACTTGCAGATATCTTCCGCCGGTATACAGACAGACCGGTGTATTGTAAAGAACGATTGGAAGATGCCGTCGGAACGGCACTGGATAAACGGGGGGAGTCAGGAGAGATATACTGTCTTGGTTCATTATACCTTGTAGGGATGATAAAAAAGTTACTGGCAGGAGGTGCCATAGATGCTTGATTTTGAAGAAGAATTAAAGAAATTCCAGCCTAGTCTGGAAGTAGAGGAACTGGGAGATGCGATTTACCAGGATGATCTGACAGATATGACAGATCTTTTAAGAGAAGTGATCGAACAGACGAAGCAGGACGATCCACAGTAAACTGCGGCAAAGAAAAGCGGTTACAGTTCACAGGGAAGAATTCCGGAATGGAAAGTCTCAGCGCTGTATGAACAGTAACGGAAATATAGAGGGAAGTATATGGATTATACAACAAAATTGGCGTATCAGTCGAACTACTGGTATAATGACGGGCTTAAAAGAGCGAACATCCGGGATCTGACCGGAGCAATCACATCGCTGAAAAAGAGTTTACAATATAACAGAGATAACATCGCATCGAGAAATCTTCTGGGACTTGTCTATTACGGAAGAGGTGATGTGGTAGAAGCACTGACGGAATGGGTGTTAAGCAAGAATCTCCAGCCGAAAGAGAACATTGCCAATTATTATATTATAAAGATAAAAGAGAAAAAAGACGAGTTGGATCAGATCAATCAGGCGATCAAAAGATACAATCAGGCACTGGATTACTGTTATCAGCGCTGTGAGGATCTGGCTGTACTCCAGCTTAAGAAAGCAATTGAGATGCATCCGACATATGTGAAAGCATATCAGCTTCTGGCACTGCTTTACATTATGGATGAACAGTATTCTGAGGCGAGAAAGAATATCCGGATCGCACACAAGCTGGACAAGACAGATGATATCACCATGCGTTATATGCATGAACTGAATCAGGTGCGGAAGTCAAGGAATGTGCGCCTGGTCGATGATAAAGATACAGGAAAGAAGAAAAAAAGAAGACAGACGGTAACTTATAATATCGGAAATGAAACGATCATCCAGCCTGTCGCATCCGGTCTTAAGGATAATGTCGGATTGCACACAATGATAAATATTGCAATTGGTGTAGCTGTCGGAGTTGCGGTTATGGCTTTCCTGGTCATGCCGGCAGTATCTGCATCCAGACAGAGCAAGGTGAACAAGCAGACGGTGAAGTTCAGTGATCAGATTGCGACGCAGAAGTCACAGATCAGTGCACTGAAAAAAGAACTGGAAACATACCGTACAGATACCAAAGCTGCAGAGGAACAGAAACAGACTGCGGAGGTAACAAAGTCAAGTTATGAGTCACTGATGACGGTTGTATCGCATTATTCAACCGGAGATATGAGCAATTCTGCGCTGGCAGAAGAACTGCTGAAGATTAATGCAGGTACACTTGGCACATCCGGAAAAGAAGAATATGACAGTCTGACAGAGAAGATTTATCCAAAAGTCTGTGAAAGCCTGTATGCAACATCCCAGAAGAATTATCAAGTGGCAAATTATGATACGGCGGTAACAAATCTGGAGCAGGTGGTACAGATGGATGAGGGATACCAGGACGGAGAGGCCATGCTTTTGCTTGCGCAGTCTTATGAAAAACAGGGTGAGCAGGATAAGGCGAATGCGTATTATCAGAAGATCATAGAAGAGCATGAGGGAACACAGGCTGCGACCGATGCACAGGAAGCACTTGATACGCAGAATGCACAGAAGAGTAAGAAGAATAATAACTAGGATATGGATTGTCCTGGTATAGAAATGGCAGAAATACAAAAAGAGAAGGATATACACGTAAGAGGTGTATGTCCTTTTTTGTTTATGCACTATGCAAAATAATAGAAAGATGTAAATGGGGAGTTATAACATGAAGTATCAGGTACAGGAGAATTATCTGACTATATTTTTACCGGGGGAACTGGATCATCACAATGCGGAAGAGATAAGAAAGGAATCCGATCATCTGATTGAACATAATCATATCCGGTATGTGATCTTTGATTTTGCAGATACGAAATTCTGTGACAGTTCGGGAATCGGAGTAATCATGGGACGTTACCGTAAAATCTATATGCTGGGCGGCGAAGTCTGTGCGGTACATACCAGCGAACGGATCCGTAAGATCCTGACTATGTCAGGGGTAACAAAAATCATGCAGATATATGAGGAGGAGAAATAAAATGGAAAATACCAATGAAATGCAGATTATTTTTGACAGTTATTCCTCGAATGAATCATTTGCTAGAGTTGCCGTTGCAGCATTTATGACATCACTGAATCCGACAGTTGAGGAAGTTGCAGATGTAAAAACGGCTGTGTCGGAGGCTGTGACGAATGCGGTGATTCATGGCTATGAATGCCGGGTGGAGAAGATATTCCTCCGATGTACAACCTGTGAAGACACATTGGAGATAGAAGTGGAAGACCATGGAAAAGGAATCGAAGATGTGACAAAAGCGATGGAGCCGTTATTTACCACCAGGCCGGAGCTTGACCGGTCAGGAATGGGATTTTCTTTTATGACAGCATTCATGGATCAGGTTGAAGTGAGTTCCGAACCGGGAAAAGGAACTATTGTGAAAATGAAAAAGACAATTGGAAAAGGACGAAAGATATGGACCACACAATCGCTTTAATTCAGAAATCTCACGAAGGGGATGACGAAGCAAGAGCACAGATTGTGGAGGAAAATACAGGACTGGTCTGGTGTATCGTAAGACGCTTTGCAGGGCGCGGAACAGAAATGGAAGACCTGTTCCAGATCGGAACGATCGGACTGCTGAAAGCAATTGACAAGTTCGATCTTAGTTTTGAAGTGAAATTCTCAACTTATGCAGTCCCGCTGATCAGCGGTGAAATCAAGCGGTTCCTGAGAGATGACGGAATGATCAAGGTCAGCCGTTCACTGAAAGAACTGTCATACAAAGCGTATCAGACGCAGGAAAGGCTCGGAAAAGAGCTGGGAAGAGAGCCGTCGGTTGCAGAGATTGCAGAAGATTTAAAGGTCGCACCGGAAGAACTGACGATGGCAATGGATGCATGTACGGATGTGGAATCACTGCACAGACCTGTCTGTAAAAAAGAAGGACAGGAAATGTCATTGATGGAGAAAGTCGGTCAGGCTGATGCGGCAGAAGAAAGAGTTGTAGATCATCTGTTATTGAAAGAACTGCTGAAAAATCTGGATAAGGACGAGAGAAAGCTGATCTATCTACGATATTTTTCGGAAAAGACACAGACACAGGTAGGAAAAGAACTTGGAATTTCACAGGTTCAGGTATCCAGAATGGAAAAGAAGATATTAAAAAATTTAAGAGAGAAGTTATAACAGGCACGTCAGGGATCGATTCTATGTATGGAATCCATGCATAGAATTGTCAGAATCCGGCATACTAACTCATGAGATCCGGTAAAAGAAAGCATGGGAAGAAAGGGTGAGAATGTTGGAAGAAGGCAGAAAGAAGATCAGGATGTGCCTGATCTTTGTTATTACAGCAGCAGTGATCATAGGATTTATTTATTATTTTCATGATGTAAAAGGCAGTCACGGAGTAAATGAAGGAACGTTGGTAAAGAAGACGGTATACTATCAGGATGAAAAAACGGAGGTGAAGAAAGATGGCAGGGAAGGCAGGCACTGTATATATAAAGGCAGACCGGAATGTTGAGGTGGCAAAGACATCCGTGATGATCGGTGATGTGCTGAAGATAGAGTGTACAGACCCGGCAATGCTTGCCAGGATCCGGAGCATTCATCTGCTGACCTTTCATCATCCGGATGATAAGAGACAGCGTAGGACAGTGGTATCACTTCTGAAAGTGATACAGAAGATCCATGAGATCTATCCGGATGCAGCAGTAGAAAATATCGGAGAAACGGATTTTATCGTGACGTATGAGGAACAGGATGGAAAAGGCGGGATCATCCATGGCGTTAAGATTGTGGCTGTAGTACTGATCAGTTTCTTTGGCGCAGCATTTTCAACAATGGCATTCAATAATGATGTAGGTGTGACCAGAATGTTTGGACAGGTATATGAACTTTTAACCGGTACAAAGTCAGATGGATTTACAATCCTGGAGTTCACATACTGTATTGGTATTGTGATAGGAATTCTGACATTCTTCAATCATTTCGGAAAAAAACGATTGTCTGTAGATCCGACACCGATGGAGGTGGAGATGCGTCTTTACGAGAATGATATACAGACAACGCTGGTAGAGACATATTCCAGAAAGGAGAAAGAACTGGATGTTGGCGAAAAACATATGTCTGGCACTACTGGGATTTAGTGCAGGAATTACGGCGGCAGGCGGACTTTTTTCTTTTATCATAGGCCTGGGTGTGATATCGGACTTTGCCGACCGGACACATACAGGAGAACAGGTTATGTTATATGAAGATGCGGTTGCAGCCGGAGGAAGCCTGGGCGCCGTTATTTCTGTGTATCATCCGGCGGTTCCGTTCGCAGGCTGTCTGCTTCCGGTTATGGGACTGTTCGGAGGAATCTTTGTGGGCTGCTGGGCAATGGCTTTGACGGAAATGCTGGATCTGTTTCCGATCTTTATCAGGAGAATCCGTATGGTAAGAGGGATTGCAGCGGTGATGATTGGAATCGCATTTGGAAAAGGTCTGGGCGCATTATTGTTTTTCTGGAAGAGGTGGTGATGATATGGAGAAGAAAAAACAACAACAGTCATATGAAAATTATGTCAGGCAGAAAACACCGGTGCATAATCTGCCGGTAAATATGGCGAAAGCATTCGTTACAGGCGGTGCCATCTGTGTGATCGGGCAAGGCATTCTGAATATCTGCGAGAAAGCGGGACTGGGCAGGGATATGAGTGGAAGCTGGTGTTCGATGCTTCTGGTGCTTCTGAGTGCAGTGCTTACCGGATGCAATCTGTATCCGCAGATCGCAAAGTGGGGCGGTGCAGGAGCGCTGGTACCGATTACGGGATTTGCCAATTCAGTGGCAGCACCGGCGATTGAATACAAGAAAGAAGGACAGGTTATAGGAATCGGGTGCAAGATATTTACCATTGCCGGACCGGTGATCCTGTATGGGATATTTACAAGCTGGCTGCTTGGACTGTTCTATTGGCTGCTAAAAGTGGCAGGAGTTGCAGGATAATCTGTATGGAAATATAGCAGGAGGATATAAGAATATGATAAAAGGAAAGCAGAGTATAGCATTTAAGGCATCTCCGTATATTGAGGAAAGTGCATCTGTCGTCGGTAAGAAAGAGGGGGAAGGACCACTTGGCAGCAGGTTTGATATGGTGGGTCTGGATGATATGTTCGGGGAGGACACCTGGGAAAAAGCGGAAAGCAGTATGCAGAAAGAAGCCTGTCAGCTGGCACTTGGTAAAGCACATCTGACGGCAGGAGCCATTCGGTATCTGTTCGGAGGCGATCTGCTAAGGCAGGGAGTGGCAACATCACTTGGAGTTGAACAGCTGCAGATACCGATGTTTGGTCTGTACGGTGCATGTTCAACGTCAGGGGAGGCACTCGCCCTGGCATCGATGTGTGTGGCGGCAGGATACGGAGAGCGGATGCTCGTAGTGACATCCAGCCATTTCGGAAGTGCAGAAAAGGAATTCCGTTTTCCGCTCAGTTATGCGAATCAGAGACCGCTGTCTGCACAATGGACGGTGACCGGAAGTGGAGCATTTATTGTTGGAAAGAACAGGAGTCATGTGAGGATCACCGGAGTGACGGTCGGTAAGATTGTGGATTATGGCTTGAAGGATTCGCAGAATATGGGCGCATGTATGGCTCCGGCAGCCTGCGATACGATCATCCAGAATCTGGAAGATTTTGAAAGAAAAGAAGAAGATTATGACCGGATCATTACCGGAGATCTCGGATATGTGGGACAGAGTATATTATTTGATCTTATGCGGGAAAAAGAATACGATATCAAAGAAAGACATATGGATTGTGGGATGACAATATTTGATCAGAGCAGGCAGGATACCCATGCGGGAGGAAGTGGCTGCGGATGTGCTGCAGCAACGTTATCGGCGTATATCCTGCCTGCCATTGCAAGCGGTGAGTGGAAGAGGGTACTGTTCGTTCCGACAGGAGCACTGATGTCGACGGTCAGTTACAATGAGGGAGCAAGTGTTCCGGGAATTGCACATGGAATCGTGCTGGAACACTGTTAGACAAAAACATACAGGGAGGAAACATAATATGGATTATATCAATGCATTCTGGGTGGGAGGTCTGATCTGTGCACTGACACAGATATTGCTGGACCGGACAAAGCTGATGCCGGGAAGGATTATGGTGCTTTTGGTGTGCAGCGGCTCTGTATTAGGAGCACTGAAGATATATCCGGTGATTCAGGAATATGCAGGAGCCGGTGCCAGCGTACCATTATTGGGATTCGGTAATCTTTTGTGGAAAGGTGTCAAAGAAGCTGTAGATAAAGAAGGATTCATCGGGATATTTATGGGCGGATTTAAGGCAAGTGCCGTTGGAATATCTGCAGCACTTATCTTTGGCTATCTGGCATCGCTTGTCTTTGAGCCGAAGATGAAGAAATAATGTTCAAAGGTAGTTCATGTATTATAAAAAAACTCCCGCAGAAGCTGTCAGAGTGGCAGTCCCGGCGGGAGTATTCATACTGAAATATGCAAGAGAAACTGCCGGTGGCAGATCCTCTGCATTGCTACCTGATCAGATGATCGAGAAAACGGCAAGGAGGTCGTTATCTCTGAATACAGGGGAATTAAGCAAGTTCTTCACCTGTGATCATCTTGTAGCACTGAAGATATTTGTCAATTGTTTTCTGGACAATATCATCCGGAAGGTTCCAGTCATTATCCGGGTGAGAAGTCAGCCAGTCACGTGCAAACTGTTTGTCGAATGACGGCTGTCCGTGTCCCGGTTCATAACCTTCTACAGGCCAGAAACGGGAGCTGTCCGGTGTCAGCATCTCATCACCGATAACCATATTACCATTTTCATCAAGACCAAATTCAAATTTGGTATCTGCGATAATGATACCACGGCTTAATGCATAGTCTGCACATTTTTTATAGAGAGCGATCGTACAGTCACGAAGCTTGGCTGCATATTCTTCGCCTTTACCAGGGAAATATTTCTCAAGGTGGGCAATGCTCTGCTCGTAAGAAATATTTTCATCATGATCTCCGATCTCAGCTTTTGTGGATGGTGTATAGATTGGCTCTGGAAGCTTATCCGATTCTTTTAATCCTTCCGGAAGTTTGATGCCGCATACAGTACCATTCTCCTGATAACTCTTCCATCCGCTTCCTGTGATGTAACCACGTACGATACATTCGATTGGAAGCATCTCAAGCTTTTTGCACATCATGCTGTTACCGTCATATTCTGGTTTCTGGAAGAATTCAGGCATATCTTTCACATCAGTAGAGATCATGTGGTTTGGAAGAATGTCTTTTGTCAGGTCGAACCAGAATTTAGACATCTGCGTCAGAACAGTTCCTTTCTTGGAAACAATATTCTTAAGAATTACGTCAAAACAACTGATACGATCAGTGGCAACCATAATCAGGCTGTCTCCGTTATCATAAATTTCACGGACTTTACCTTCTTTTATTGGTTTCATAACAATACCTCGCTTATTTATTAATTTTTTTTAATATAGTCCTCACTAATAGTCAAACAGATTTTCAGGAAAAAACAATAGTAAATTGCAAAATTATGAAAAAAAGTACAAAATATAAATTATGATGTATAATAAGAATATCGTAAAAAAGAATACTGATAAGTAATGGTAATAGTGACTGATAACGACAGATAATAAGGAAAGAAATTATGAAACATATTACAATTGGAATCCTGGCTCACGTAGATGCCGGGAAAACAACATTATCGGAATGTATGCTTTACTTAAGTGGGCAGATTAGAAAGCTCGGAAGAGTGGATCATAAGGATGCATTTTTGGATACATACGAATTGGAGCGGGAAAGAGGAATCACGATCTTTTCCAAGCAGGCAGAATTAAAGATGGGAAATCTGGGGATAACGCTCCTGGATACACCGGGGCATGTGGATTTCTCTGCAGAAATGGAACGTACCTTACAGGTGCTGGATTATGCAATCCTGGTGATCAATGGTGCCGATGGGGTGCAGGGACACACACGTACGCTTTGGAGACTGCTCAAAAGATATCAGATACCGACGTTCATATTCATCAATAAGATGGATCAGGTGGGAACGGATAAGGCAAAGGTACTGGCAGATCTGCAGAACAGACTGGATGAAGGGTGTATCGATTTTTCGGAGATAACGGAAGAAACGTATGACAGTCTTGCCATGTGTGATGAGAAAGCGATGGAAGAGTATCTGGAGTCGGAGAAAGTAGAAGAGGATACAATTGCTGAGATAATCGGTAGCAGGAAAGTATATCCGTGTTATTTTGGTTCAGCACTGAAGATGGAAGGTGTGCAGGAATTCATGGATGGGATGACTGCTTATGTTGAAAAGAATGAGCAGATAAATAGCACAGATACTAATACAAGTAATTTTGGCGCGAAAGTTTTCAAGATATCCAGAGATCCAGCTGGCAGCCGGTTGACGTATCTGAAAGTGACATCCGGAACTTTGAAGGTAAAAGATACATTGACCGGAATAGCAGGAAAGCAGCAGAGTAAGAAGGAATCCGACCTTGCACAAGATAGATCGGAGACAGTTATGAACAGCTGGGAAGAAAAGGTCAATCAGATCCGCATTTATTCCGGTGAAAAATATGAGATGGTACAGGAAGCGAAAAGCGGCATGGTTTGTGCAGTAACCGGATTGAATTATACTTATCCAGGTGAAGGCCTTGGCATAGAATGCGATTCCGAAGCACCGGCACTGGAGCCTGTCTTAAGCTACAAGATCGAACTCCCGGAAGGGTGTGACGTCCACAAAATGCTCGGAAATTTACGTATACTCGAAGAAGAGGACCCAATGCTTAAGATCGTATGGAATGAAGAACTGGGAGAGATCCATGCAAAACTTATGGGAGCAGTCCAGATCGAGATATTAAAAAGTCTGATCAAAGACAGGTTTGGTGTAGATGTGGAATTCGATACGGGAAATATCGTATATAAAGAGACCATTCAGAATACAGTGGAAGGTGTGGGGCATTTCGAACCGCTCCGGCATTATGCGGAAGTACACCTGAAGATGGAACCGGGAGAAAGAGGCAGCGGTATTGTGATCGGAACGGATTGTAGTGAGGATATGTTAGACAAGAACTGGCAGCGTCTGATCCTTACCCATCTTCTGGAAAAAGAACACAGGGGTGTGCTGACAGGTTCTGTGATCACGGATATGAAGATTACACTGACGGCAGGACGGGCACATCTGAAACATACCGAAGGCGGGGATTTCCGGCAGGCAACCTACCGTGCGGTGCGCCAAGGACTGATGCAGGCCGAAAGTATGCTGCTGGAACCGTATTATGATTTTCAACTGGAAATTCCATCGGGAATGATCGGACGGGCACTTACAGATATTCAGCGGATGAATGGGGAGACCGGTACACCGCAGACAGAAGGAGAGATGACGACGATCGAGGGATATGCACCGGTTACAGGTATGCGGGATTATCAGATGGAAGTGAATTCCTATACAAGAGGACAGGGACATCTGACCTGTACGTTCCGCGGCTATGAACCTTGCCGGAACGCAGAGGCAGTGATCGAAGAGATTGGTTATGATCCGGAGCGCGACATCGAGAATCCGACAGGATCCGTCTTCTGTTCCCATGGTGCAGGATTTAACGTTCCATGGAATCAAGTGCCAGAGTACATGCATTTGGAGAATCAGCTTGAAAAAGAACAGGCATTAGAAGAAGCAAAGAGGCAGTCCGAGCAGGCAGCAAGACAGGTACCGAGAGCAGCCAGAACACCGGGAGTCTATTCTAAAGCAGCAGAAAAAGAACTGGAAGAAATCTTTATCCGCACATATGGAAAAGTAGAAAGAAAAGGTGGACTGACACCAAAAACTTACGAAAGTGAGTATGCGAAAAAGCAGCGCAAAAAAGAAGAGGCTATGCAGGAATACCTGCTGGTTGACGGATACAATGTTATTTTTGCATGGCAAGAGCTGAAAGAACTGGCAAAAGTCAGCATCGAGGCTGCCAGAGACAAACTGATGGATATCCTGTGTAATTATCAGGGATATAAGAAATGTGTCCTGATTCTGGTATTTGACGCATACAAGGTAGAAGGCTATGCACTGGAGATCCAGAAGTATCATAATATCCATGTCGTATATACCAAAGAAGCCGAAACTGCCGATCAGTACATTGAAAAGGTCGTTCATCATATCGGAAGAAAGTATCATGTGACGGTCGTGACTTCCGATGGGGTAGAGCAGGTAATCACGATGGGGCAGGGTGGAACCCGTATTTCTTCCAGAGATTTCTTAGAAGAGATTGAATATACAAAGAAATTGATTGAAGAAGATAATGAAAAACAACGGGTCAGTGACAGGAACTATCTGTTTGACCATGCGGATGAGGAATTTGTGAAGAAAATGGAAAATATCAGGCTTGGAAAAGAAACTGAATAAGGATAAGTAAAAAATAAGCACATAGAAAAATCTTAAAGATTCGATTTCTCTATGTGCTTTGTATTGGTGTCCGGTATAAGGCAGAGACTTAATGAAAGTATGTATATATAGAAATAATATATAAGTGATGAAAACATATCAATAAACACAATTAGACAGACAGATTATTTATTGGTAAGATTATATTTAATAATAGCATGCAAGTCATGAATGAAGGGGGAATATATGAAAAAGAAAAATGATGGGATAAAAAAGGGAACCCTGATTATAGTTTTACTGGTATGCATTGCTGCATATTTATGGGTACCGGAGATACATAAGACAATGAACCGTATATTTAAGATGTTTGCAAGTGGAGACTTTACAGTTGTAAGAGATTTTGTTGCGTCATATGGGGGATATGCGGCGCTGATATCTTTCTTGTTGATGATTTTTCAGTCAATCGCAGCACCTCTTCCGGCATTTTTAATTACATTTGCCAATGCCAGCCTGTTTGGATGGTGGAAAGGTGCGATCCTTTCATGGAGCAGCGCAATGGTGGGAGCAGCAATATGCTTTTATATTGCAAAAATATTAGGACGTGACGTGGCAGAAAAATTAACAAGTAAAACAGGTCTTGAACAAATTGATACATTTTTTGAACGTTACGGAAAGAATACGATTTTAATCTGTCGTCTTCTTCCGTTTGTATCATTTGACATTGTTAGTTATGCGGCAGGTCTTACTTCGATGTCATTTGTTTCATTCTTTGTTGCTACGGGAGTCGGACAGTTACCGGCAACCATCGTCTATTCTTATGTGGGCGGTATGCTGACCGGCGGAGCGAAACTTCTTGTAACAGCTCTATTGATTTTGTTTGCTATTTCGGCATTCATTTTTATGCTGAGAAAGATATATATGGACAGACAGTCCGGAAAATAAAAAACAGGGAGGAAAAAGAACATGGAAACATATTACAATCCGGAGGATCTTGCAAAGTTTGGGACAATCGGGGAAAAAGCATCAGAGTTGGCAGAAAAATTCTTTGCTTATTACAATGCGGTATTCGAAGAGGGTGCGCTGACTGCAAGAGAGAAATCATTGATCGCACTTGCAGTGGCACATACCGTACAGTGCCCATATTGTATTGATGCTTACACGAACGACTGCCTGGATAAAGGTGTCAGCGAAGAACAGATGACAGAGGCGGTACATGTAGCAGCGGCGATCCGCGGCGGAGCAAGTCTTGTACACGGGGTACAGATGAAAAATATTGTAAAGAAACTGGAGTTTTAATTAAAAAAGAAGAAAAGAGGAAAAATAAGATGAAAAAGAAAATTGTGACATTATTACTGGTAGCTGCAATGACAGGAACAATGGTTGTTGGATGTGGATCCAAGGCTGATGATAAGACATCCGATACGAAGACAGAACAGACGGATGATAAAAAGGATACAGAGGAAAAGAAAGAACTGGCAGATGATGAATACCAGTATGTATCCGCGGCAGATACAGTAAGTGCAGACGGAGTTCACGTGTTAGATGTAAGAGAATGGGAAAATTATTCCAAAGGAAGAGTTGCAAATTCAGAGTGGTGCCCAATCTTCCCATTGGAGGATGATTCCCTGGTAGATGAGATGACAACTTATGCCAAAGATCATCTGAATGACGGAAAAGATATCTATCTTATCTGCAACAGTGGAAAACGTGGAGCTGAAAAAGCAACAGGTGTATTAAGAGATGCAGGAATTGAACCGACATCCATCTATACAGTAGAAGGTGGAGCAGAAGCACTTGGTAAAGAAAATGGGGCATTGACTACAGACCGTACAGAAGAAAACATCGACTGGAAATATGTGGCAGGAAAGGATGCCGTTGACAAGGTAGGAGATAAAGATGTACAATTTTTAGATGTCCGTGATGATGATACCTATAAAGCAGGTCATCTGAAAGGAACACTTCAGTGCAGCCTGAAGGAATTTGATACACCGGAAGCACAGACAGAGATGTACAATCTTGCAAAAGACAAGATGGACAAGGATGAGCCTGTATATATTCTCTGCTACAGTGGTAATAAATGTGCAAAAACAGCAATTTCAGTAATGAAAGATGCAGGATTTGATACAGATAATTTGTTTATCATTGAGAATGGAGCAAAAGACGGTGATGTATCCGCAGCTTTTGTAACAGAGTAAAGATAGGTGTTCGAAAGAATCTGTTATGGTTTACAAATGATGATGGAACAGTAAAGAACCTGGACGGATTCAAAGAAGCATGGAAAGACTGTGATTTCACATTAGACAACCATCTTGCATTCTACTGTGGAACAGGCTGGAGAGCAACCGTACCATTTCTTGTACTTTATGAAAATGGATATGATAACATTTCTGTGTATGATGGTGGATGGTATGAGTGGCTAATGCATGATGACTATCCGGTACAGGTTGGTGATCCGGCAAGTGATGAGTGTGTTCACACAACAGTTGGAGAACTTCCTACAGGGAAAAGCAGCAAAATAAAACAAAGCAGAGAGTGTAGAGAATTTCTGCGAAAATATAATACAAAGATTAGGGGCGCTGTCACTGGATATTGGTGACAGCGTTTGGTAGTATTAAGGAGTAAAATGTAAAAAAATCATTTATATAATTTTTAGATTTATTAACTATAGCGCTTTTTGATCGGAGGATATGCGTTCCAATAATTTTACAAGTAAAAAAACTGGGGATGCTCCGGTGGGTGAATTATCAGAATATACAGCTTCAGAAGAACCCTGTTTATGATATAGTAAAATATATACAGTTGCTGCTGCTGTTGTACTTATCGTATTAATTATTGTGGGATATAGGAAGAAAAAAGAATTGTTGGGAAAGACAGATTTTGTAATGATTGTGATCATGCAGATATTAGGAATTATTTATTTGGGAATTACGATGTTGAAATCTGTAGAATCGTTTCCGGCATATTATTTTTTAATGCCGCTTCTTGGGGCAGCGACACTGATGCAGATTATCCGAAATGGAATTGCAGTGGGGACAAAAAAGAATGAAAAATAAAAAATTGTGGATATTTATCGGAATGATCGTTCTGATTTTGATATTAAATCACATATTTGGCTGGTCTTCTTATCTGGGAAATACAGAGAATCTGAAATTCCTGGAAAATATGGTACAGGAAAATTTAGTGTTGGCGATTGGCATCTATACCATACTTACCATCATAAGCTGTGTGGTACTTGCACTTCCGGGGGTGACATTTGCAATCGTTGCAGGTCTGGTATTTGGACCGATACTTGGAACCATCTGTTGCTCCGTAGCGACTACACTTGGGGCTATGGTAGCATTTGTTGTAGGAAGATTTTTCTTACAGGACATTATTAAGCCGATGGCGATGAAGAACAAATATTTAAAAAAATGGTTATTTGATGAGTCTGGAAATAATGAAGTATTTATTCTGATGATCACAAGACTGGTTCCATTATTTCCGTATAATCTGCAGAATTTTGCTTATGGTGTGACAGATATTAAGTTTTCAACATATTCCATTTGTTCTTTGATCTTCATGCTTCCGGGAACAGCTATGTATACGGTTGGAATGGCAGGACTTGCAGACAAAGAGAACCGTATTCTTTATATCGGGATAGCAATTGTTCTGGCTGGGATTGTAATAGGGCTTGGTGCGTTCCTTAAGAAGCATTATGTGCAGGAGGAAAAAAAATGAAGGATAACAATACAGTAGAAGCGTGTACCCATTGTCACGTCTGCCAGAATCAGTGTGAATTTTTGAAAAAGTACGGAATAGATATCGGAGATACAGAGAAGTTAAAAGAGCTTTCTTATCATTGTTTCCTGTGTGGAAAGTGCACAGAGGTATGCCCTGAGAATATTGATGGAAGAGAGTATATTCTAAATCTCCGGAGAGAAAAAGTAGAAAAATCCGGTGGAACTTTGGAAGAAAAAGGATATGGGATGCTGTTAAAAGAAAAAAAAGATTATATATATCGGAATTACAGACATGCACAAGGGGAAAGTATTCTGTTTCCGGGATGTAATTTTCCTTCTTTTTATCCAAAGACGACCAAGAGGCTGGTAAATGAACTGAAAAAATATGGTATAGGAGTGGCATATGACTGCTGTGGAAAGCCGATTGTAGAACTTGGCATGAAAGAGGATGAAAAAAGGATTATAAGTCAGATACAATCAGAATTGCATAAAAGAAAAATCAAAGAAGTAATCATGCTTTGTCCGAACTGCTATGCATATTTAAAACCAAGAATGGAAGAAGTAAAGGTTGTAAGCATTTATGAAAAGATTGAGGAATTCGGAATCGGAAAGAAGAATCTGCTTCCGGCAAAGGTGTTCCTTCCATGTCCTGACAGGGAAAAGAAAGAACTGTTAGGAGAGATAGAGCAATACATAGAAGGAAAGCTGACTCCAATCGAAGAGGTACAGTGTTGTGGCTTAGGTGGCTGTGCCCCTGTAAAAGAACCAGAACTTGCAAAAAATATGGGAGCAGCGTTAAAAAACAGTGGCGGGCAGAAGATTTACAGCTATTGTGCGTCCTGTGCAGGCAATCTAAATCGGAACGGATGTAAGAATGTCACTCATATTTTGACAGAAATATTAGAAACAGATGAAAAAGCCGATACAGGGAAATCGATGTTGAATAGGATGAAAACAAAATTTATATAAGGGGATAACGACGGAAATGAAATGGGCAGTGATCGTATTTACCAGAGTTCCCATTCCGGGACAGACAAAGACAAGAATGATGCCATATTTTTCGCCGGAAGAATGTGCAAAACTTCATGAAAATTTTCTGAAAGATATTGCACAGGAATGCGAAAAAGTAAATGCTGACATATTCGTATGCTACACACCGGAAAAAGGGAAAGCATATCTGGAAAAATTATTCAGGAAAGCAAAAGAATATATTTCCCAGACAGGGGAAGGTCTGGGAGAAAGGATGTATCAGGCAATCGAATATGTACTGGAAAAAGGGTATGATTCCTGTGTATTAATAGGAACGGATATACCGGAACTGAAATGTTCGGATTTGGAGTATGCGTTCAGGCTTTTGGATGTAAATGATGTAGTCTTTGGTCCCACCGTAGACGAAGGGTATTATCTGGTCGGAATGAAAAGACCGGTATGTGAAGTGTTTGAAAAGAAGACATATGGAACAGGAAATGTACTGGAGCAGACCGTGCAGCCATTACAGGAAATGGGACTGACAATCGGATATGTAAGAAGATTGCAGGATATGGATGACAGAGATGATATTACGGCGTATCGGAGCCGGATGGGGAGGCAGAAGTTACTTCAGAACACACATACTGGACGTTACCTGCTAAAAAAACAGAAGATTTCTATCATTGTGCCGATCTATAATGAAGAGACAACGATAGAGAAACTGCAGGAGCAATTAGAAAACTTACAGGGAAAGTGTGAGATCATTCTAGTCGATGGTGGGAGTACAGACGCAACATTGTCGATGATCAGACCGGGATTTAAAGTACTGCATTCGGAAAAAGGCAGGGCGAACCAGATGAATCTTGGCGCAAAAGAAAGTACCGGAGATATTCTTTTCTTTCTTCATAGTGACAGTGAACTTCCGAAAAGACCGCTGGAAGAAATCAAAGCAGTGATAAAAGATCATGAAGCAGGATGCTTTGGCATTGCATTTCATTCCAGACAGTTTTTTATGTGGACATGCAGAGTTATTTCAAATCATAGGATAAAAGACAGAAAAGTGATGTTTGGAGATCAGGGGATTTTTATCACAAGAGAACTGTTCTTCAAAGCGGGGATGTTTCCGGCTCTTCCGATTATGGAAGATTACCAGTTTTCGCTTACGTTAAAGGAAATGGGAGTAAAGCTTGGCATTGCTAGGCACAGAATCTATACGTCAGACCGGAGATTCCCTAAAAAGGTGATTCCGCAGTTAAAAGTGATGTGGAAGATGAACCGGCTAAGAAAAATGTACCGGGATGGTGTGCCGATAGAGATGATATCGAAGTTATATAAAGATGTAAGATAAAATGTCAGGAAACAATATAGCCAATAGGGGATCGGGATTATGGAACGTATAAAAGGATTAAATGAATATGTGAAAAATGAAAAGTATAGGAAAGCATTAAATCTTCCGAATGAACAGGAAGAAGAATATACAATGCTTGCACAGGGAGAGTATAATATTAATTACAGCTTCACGCATCCAAAGACAGGGAAAAAACTTCTGTTACGTGTCAATTGTGGGAGTCAGATGCATCTGGAAAATCAGATTAGGTATGAATGTCATGCACTGCAATTGCTGGAAGCATCGGGAAGAACGCCAAAAGTGCTTTATGTAGATGGGAGCAGGAAATTTTTAGATCACGGAGTACTGGTAATGGAATATCTGCCGGGAAAAGCATTAGACTATCATACGGATTTAAAATATGCGGCAGAGTGTCTGGCTGATATACATAGTGTCAGAATACCGGAATCAGAATCGGGTTTGATTCGGCCAGAGAATCCACTGACCGCAATATTGGAAGAGTGCGAAGAGATGGTGAAGATATATATGGATTCACCGCTTGGAAAAGACAGGATGAAAAGGAAAATCCGAGATTTGCTTGATAAGGCATGGAAAAAGGCAAAAGAATTCCATATGGAAGATTCACCGTATCAATGCTGCATTAATACAGAACTGAATTCCACGAATTTCTTGATTGGAGGAGAAGGAAAGTCGAACTATCTCATTGATTGGGAAAAGCCGTTATTTGGAGATCCGGCACAGGATCTGGGACATTTCCTTGCACCGACAACGACGTTTTGGAAAACGGATGTGATATTGAGGGAAGAAGAGATAGGAAATTTTCTGAATGAATATCTGAAATGTGTGGGGGCGCGTTTTGATATTAACGGGATTAAAAGAACGAACGAAAGTATTTATGGAGATTACATGCTTAAGAGGAATCACCTGGTGCGCAATGGCATGGGTGCAGTATCAGCAGCCGGATAAACTGATTATAAATGAATCTACATATCGGAAGCTGGAGGATTATCTGAGTGATGGATTTTAGAAAAAATAGAAATGTTTTTGGAACAATAACGTAAGTGTGAGTAAGGAGAAAAGAGATGGAAAAAGAAAGAATTGCAGAACTTTTTATGAAAGGAATTGACTGTTCTCAGGTTGTAGCAGGGGCATTTGCAGAAGAACTGGGGATCACACAGGAAGAAGCATATAAGATGGCTGCAGGATTTGGCGGCGGAATGGGAATCGGCGAGACTTGCGGTGCAGTAGTCGGTGCAATGATCGTTTTGGGAATGAAATATGGACATTTTGACACAGAACACATGGAACAGAAAGAGATTATGAATGCAAAAAGAGCAGAATTTCTGGAAAAATTCGGAAAAAAATATGCTTCGTGCAGTTGCAAAGGATTATTAAAGCATGATATTGCGGATCCGGAAGATATGCAGAAGATACTGGCTGAAGGTCTTTTGTTTGATTTCTGCCCGGAAGTAGTGAAAGATACGATCGAGATACTGAAAGAGGTTATGTAATGGATGATATCATTAAGGATTTTCATGATTTGACAGAGATCCCGCCATTCCAGCAGATGATATCGGATAAGAAGTATATGGATACAGAAGAATATCTGGATGTATTGCAGATGAATATTGGACGAAAATGCAATCTGATCTGCAAACATTGTCATGTGAATGCGGGTCCCGCGCGGACAGAAGAGATGTCAAGAGAGGTGATGGATGCCTGCCTTACTTTTGCAAAAGAGCAGAAGATTGTAACAATAGATATTACCGGAGGAGCACCGGAGATGAACCCGCATCTGGAATATCTGATAGAAGAAAGCAGTAAAATTTGCGGGCATGTCATAGTAAGAACAAATTTGGTCATTCTTCTTGAAAAAGAATATGAACATCTCATGGAAGTGTATGCAAGAAACAAAGTAGAAGTGGTATGTTCGCTTCCGTATTACCGTGCACCGGAGATGGATAAAGTACGCGGTGCAGGAGCGTTTGATAAAGCAATCAAAGTGATTCGGCGTCTGAATGCAATGGGATATGGGCGCAATCCGGAACTCGTACTGAATATGGTCTATAATCCGGCAGGAGCTTTCTTTCCGCCTGATCAGGAAGCAATGGAAAAAGAATATAAGCAGAAGCTATTGCAGGATTTCGGAATTGAATTCAATAGTCTTTACACTTTGTATAATAATCCGATGGGAAGATTCGGAGCGTTCTTAAGAAAATCAGGGAATCTGAATCGTTATATGAAGAAATTATTTGATGCATTCAATGCAGATACAGTGGAAGCTTTGATGTGCAGGACACAACTTTCAGTAGATTATGACGGACAGCTGTATGACTGCGATTTTAACCTAGCTGCGGGAATGCCTGTGAACGGCGGACAGACTATATTTGATGTGACTGGAGAGCCATATCAGGTGAGAAAAATCCGGATGGATAAGCATTGTTATGCATGTACAGCAGGGGCAGGTTCCAGCTGAGGAGGCGCAATGAGTTAGGCAGGCTGCCTGACAAATAGCGCTGGAAGAAGCGAGTATGTTATGTTACACTAATGCAGTAAGAACAATAATTATGCATGACAATGTAAGAATATACAAAAAGGAGAACAAACGATGCCAGTTTTTGATTTTAACGCAACACCGGACGAGAAGAAACCAGCGGAATGTACATATACGGTAATCCGCTCTAATGAAAATGAAGCAACTATAGAAAAACCAATGATGATCCTGGATAATAAGCAATGTAAATGGGAACATCATTCCTGCGGCGTATTTACCAATCCGATCAAGAGGACATCATTCGAATTTCAGCAGGAAGACGGAACCGTAAGTGCAGACATCTTAAAGATCGATGCAAGATTTGTAAGTCTGTTAAAATGGCTCGGAGAGAATCATATTAATGTGCGTCTCTCAGGAGAGAATACAGAAGAAGGATATGCAGTATACAAGATCCGCGAGATTGCATTTGGCGGCGGTACAAAGTTATCTGCAGAAGATGGATTCCTGCAATTTATGATCGAGCGTCTTCTGGCAAGTAATGCACCGGCAGAAGAGGAGAATGATGAAGATGAAGACGAAGCAGGAGATGATATGAAGCTTACCAGTCTTCAGAGTATCACAGACTTCATGAACTGTGCGGGAAGAACCCTTCCGGATAATATCCGCCTTTGGGCAAGACGTAATCTTGCCGTAGCACGTTCTCATGAAGTATCACCGGAAGAAAGACGTCATGCACAGAGAGCGCTTTCTATTATGATGAATGTACAGTGGAAGAGCAATTATTTTGAAGCGATCGATCCGGATGAAGCGCGCAGAATTCTTGATGAAGAACTTTACGGAATGGAGCGCGTAAAGCAGAGAATCATCGAGACCATAATCCAGATCAACCGTACACATACATTGCCGGCATATGGACTTCTGTTAGTGGGACCGGCAGGAACCGGTAAATCACAGATTGCCTATGCGGTGGCACGTATCCTGAAGCTTCCATGGACGACTCTGGATATGAGTTCGATCAATGATCCTGAGCAGCTGACAGGAAGTTCTCGTATCTATGCCAATGCAAAGACAGGTATCATCATGGATGCATTTGCCATGGCAGGAGAATCGAATCTGGTATTCATCATCAATGAGCTGGATAAAGCAGCATCCGGAAAAGGAAATGGCAATCCGGCCGATGTACTTCTGACATTACTGGATAATCTTGGATTTACAGATAACTATATCGAGTGTATGATTCCGACCGTAGGAGTATATCCGATTGCGACTGCGAATGACAAGTCTCAGATCAGTGCACCGCTGATGTCACGATTTGCCGTGATCGATATCCCTGATTACACACCGGAAGAGAAGAAAGTGATCTTCTCCAAATTCGCACTTCCGAAGGTATTAAAGAGAATGAGCCTTAAGGAAGACGAGTGTATCATGAGTGAGGAAGGATTGGATGAATTGATCAAGTTATATTCTAATACATCCGGAATCCGTGATCTGGAGCAGGCGGCTGAACACATTGCGGCGAATGCCCTGTATCAGATTGAGGTAGATCATGTGAAATCTGTTACATTTGATGCAGAAATGGTAAGAAATCTGTTAAGATAATGGAAACTACAAGAACAACATTTTTTACAAGAGATAAAAATTTTTATAAGACATTTTTCCGGTTGATGCTGGTTGTGGCACTTCAGAATCTGGTGGCTTACAGTGTGAATATGCTTGATAATATTATGCTTGGAAGTTACAGCCAGAATGCATTGTCCGGTGCGGCAACGGTGAACCAGATATTCTTTATTGTGAACCAGCTGGCATTGTCTATTGGAAATGCACTGGTAGCAATCTGTTCTCAGTACTGGGGAAAGCAGGAGACTGAGGAAATCCGGAAACTGACAGGAGCAGCACTGGCACTCAGTATTATGATCGCAGCAGTGGTCGTGACAGCCTGTACGTGCATGCCGGAGCGGCTTCTGGGAATATTTACAACGTCACCTGAGATTATTGCGGAAGGAAAGGCATATCTGGGACTCCTGAAGTGGACATTTTTACTTTTCATGATAAGCAATCTGCTGATTGCTATGCTTAGAAGTGTAGAGGTAGTGAAGATTTCATTTGTCATATCAGTAGTGTCATTGATCACAAACGGTTGTATCAATTACACATTGATTTTTGGACATTTTGGATTTCCGGAGATGGGGATCAAGGGAGCAGCAGTGGGAACGTTAACTGCAAGAATGCTGGAACTATTGATCATTGTGGTGTATGTGTGGAAGATAGATACGAAAGTCCGGTTATTTGACGTTAATTTGATCAGAATCATATTTGCGCCGGAGAATAGAAAGATATGGAGGGCATTCTTAAAAGTTGCATTTCCAATCATGTGCTCAGGGATGATCTGGGCAATCTCAGTACCGATGCAGACGGCAATTCTCGGACATTTGTCTGCAGATGCAATTGCTGCAAATTCTGTATCCAGCACATTCTTCCAGTATCTGAAGGTGATCGTAATCGCCATATCATCTGCATCTGCAGTTGTGATCGGGAAAGATATCGGAGAGGGAGATATTGAAAGAGTAAAATCTGATGGAAGAACGCTTTCTGTGATTGATCTTCTGATCGGTGCAGTGCTTGCTTCTTTGTTATTTGTATTGAGAGGACCTCTGTTATCCATGTATAAACTGACAGATACGGCAGCAGTGCTTGCAGATCATTTCATTATGATCATGAGCATAGTTATGGTAGGAATGTCATATCAGATGCCGGTATCGGTAGGTGTCATTCAAGGTGGGGGAGATACAAAGTTCTCTATGTACACGAATATGATCTCTACTTGGGGAATCGTGATGCCGTTGTCATTTTTGGCGGCATTCGTGTGGAAACTCCCTGTGGAACTGGTTGTGGCTGCAGTGCAGTCGGATCAGTTGTTCAAAGGAATTCCGGTATTTTTACGATTTAGGAGCTATAAGTGGATTCACAAATTAACATAAAAAGAAGTATGGAATGGAAAGAATTTGAAACAACATTTTCGGTAAAATTAAATCAACAGCAAAAAGAAGCAGTACAGAGCACAAAAGGGTCGGTACTGCTTCTTGCCGTACCCGGATCAGGAAAGACCACGGTACTGGTGACACGTCTTGGTTATATGATCTACTGTAGGAATATTCCTCCGGAGAGCATACTTACGGTTACATATACGGTGGCAGCGACAAAAGATATGTCCGAAAGATTTGCAGTCCGTTTTGGCGAGGATATGGCAAAGAGACTGGAATTTAGGACGATCAACGGAATCTGTGCGAGGATTATCCAGTATTACGGAAGACGGATTGGAAAGACACCATTCGAACTGGTGAAGGATGAAAAGACAACGACAGGGATGCTGATCAGAATCTGTCAGGATCATGGCATGGGATATCCGACGGAGAGTGATCTTAAGAATGTAAGAACGTTGATCACATATATAAAAAATATGATGCTGACCGAAGAAGAACTTCAGAAGTTAGAAGAAGAGTCGGATATCCGGATTGCAGGAATCTACCGTGAATACTGTAGTCAGATGCGTGCGCAGAATCTGATGGATTATGATGATCAGATGTTGTATGCATATAAGATGCTGAGAATGGATCCTGGACTTCTGGCGTATTTTCAGAAATTGTATCCGTATATCTGTGTAGATGAAGCACAGGATACATCAAAAATCCAGCATGCGATCATTGCTTTGCTGGCGACAGAATCGGGAAATCTGTTTATGGTCGGAGATGAGGATCAGAGTATCTATGGATTCCGGGCGGCTTATCCGGAAGCGTTGTTGTCGTTCGAAAAGAATCATAAAGGTGCAAAGGTACTTCTGATGGAAGAAAATTTCCGATCGAATGCGAAGATTGTGGAGGCAGCGGATAAATTCATCCAGAAAAATACGCTTCGTCATGAAAAACATATGAAGCCTGCAAGAGAGGCAGGGACGGATATCAGAGAAATTTCTTTAAAATCCAGAAAGGCAGAGTATGTATATCTGATGAGGGTAGCACAGGAATGTATGACCCGGGAAAGCAGCCTGCAAAAGAACGGTATGGATGCACGGAAAGCGGAGACGGCGGTTCTATACCGGGATAACGAGTGTGCTATTCCGTTGATAGATCTTTTGGAGAGGAAGAATATTCCGTACAGGATGCGGAATGCAGAGCTGTCTTTTTTCACACACCGTACGGTTCTGGATGTAGAGAATATCATACGGTTTGCAATGAATCCGAAAGATACTGACAGATTCATGCAGATATATTACAGATTGAAATTGTTCTTCCGTAAGGAAGATGCTTTAAGATATGTTAACTTGAGCAAGGAGAAAGATATGGCGGTTCTGGATGCGGTACTTAAGTATGATAATCTGGAAAAGTATCAGGAGGATAATATCCGTAATCTGAGACGGCAGATGGAACGCATCTTAAAGATGACAGGGGATGAGGCGGTTGATCAGATACTGACATATATGGGTTATCAGGATTATCTGAAGAAAATGGGCATGAATGCAAATAAATTAGAGATTGTCAAGATGATTGGAAGCAAGGTAGACTCTCCGGAAAAATTACTGGAACGTCTGGAAGAGCTTAGAAAGATCATCCGGGAAAAGAAGACGGAAAGCGACTGTCCATTTATTCTGTCTACCATGCATGCGAGTAAAGGACTGGAATATGATACCGTCTATCTTCTGGATGTTATGGATGGGATACTGCCGGAAAAAGTTCTGGTAAATCCGCGGACGGCATCGAAAGAAGAACTTGAAACTTACGAGGAAGAAAGAAGACTTTTCTATGTAGGTGTGACCAGGGCAAAGAATCAGCTGAATGTATTTACGACGAATAAGCCGTCTAAATTCTGCAGTGAGCTGCTGGAAAAGAGGAATCTGAGAGAGAATCGGCAAAAAGAATATGCAGGAATAAAGAAATGGGGAGATTATAGTCCGGCGGAAACATATGGCGTAAAGGAAAATGGAATGTATCATGGCTCTCAGAAGCAACCGGGAAAAAGCTATCAGGAACTCGCAGATGCACTTGGAGAAGGCATGATTGTAAAGCATAAGAAATTCGGTGAGGGTGTCGTGGTAGACATGGAGGGTGATCACATCCGGATACAGTTTGGAGACAATGTAAAGAACATGGATCTGAAGGTTTTAGCAAGGCTTGGATTACTTGAAATATAGAGAAAAACCGTTCCATACAAATGTATAAAATTGTATAAAACAAAAATGACCAATAGTCAAAAAACACGTTGACTACTGGTCTTTTTTATTGTATAGTGCAGGTAGAATATAAAATGACCAACGGTCATAAAGGAGGGGCGGTTATGAATATGGTCGCATTTGGCAAAAAGGTAGTAAAGTTCAGAATCCCGATACTGATCATCAGTATCTTACTCCTGATTCCGGCGGGACTTGGATATGTGAATACCAGAGTCAATTATGATGTGCTGACGTATTTGCCGGAAGATATAGAGACGATGCAAGGGCAGGATATTCTGGTAAAAGACTTCGGAACCGGTGCATTTTCCATGTTCATTGTGGATGGAATGGAAGATAAAGAGGTATCGGCCCTGAAAGCAAAGATTGAGAACGTGGAACATGTTCAGAAAGTTTTATGGTATGATTCGCTGGCAGATATCAGTATGCCAAAGAGCATGATCCCAAAGGATGTCTATGAGGTGTTCAATTCCGATACAGGAACGATGATGGCGATTTTTTTTGACGAGGGTACTTCATCTGACGGAACGATGGAAGCCATTGGGGAGATCCGTAAACTGGCAGGAAAACAGTGCTTTTTAAGTGGTATGTCAGCAATTGTTACGGATACGAAGAATCTGGCTGAGAAGGAGACACCGTTATATGTACTGATCGCAGTCGTATTGGCAGTGATCGTATTAGGTCTTACGATGGATTCCTATTTTATTCCTTTACTTTTTATGCTGAGTATCGGAATGGCAATCGTGTATAATTTGGGAAGCAACTACTTCTTTGGAGAGATCTCGTATATTACGAAGGCATTGGTAGCAGTACTTCAGCTCGGAGTGACACTGGATTATTCGATCTTTCTGATGCACAGCTATGAAGAACAGCAGGTCCGTTACAACGGTGATAAAGAACGGGCAATGGCACATGCGATATCGCAGACATTCTCATCTGTAATCGGGAGCTCGGTTACGACAGTGGCAGGATTTATTGCCCTGTGTTTTATGACATTTACACTGGGAATGGATATCGGTGTAGTTATGGTAAAAGGTGTCATCCTCGGAGTGATTGCCTGTGTGACAATCCTGCCATCTATGATCCTGTGCTGTGACAAATGGATCATGAAGACGATGCATAAGCCTTTCCTTCCGGATATTGGAAAGATATCAGATAAAGTTACGAAGCGGTATATGATCTATGTAATCCTTTTCCTTGTACTTTTGTTCCCTGCAATCTATGGAAATAACCATACAGCCGTATATTACAATCTGGATGAGACACTGCCAAAAGACCTTCCAAGTATTATTGCAAATGAGAAGCTAAAAAAAGATTATGACATGAATACGACGCATATGATTCTTGTAGACAGTTCCGTAGAATCGGCAGATGTTGCAAAAATGATTGATAAGATGGATGATGTCGATGGTGTTAAATGGGCACTTGGACTGGATGCACTGATCGGACCGGCAATTCCGCAGGATATGATCCCGAATTCTGTAACAGATATGTTGAAGAATGATAAGTATCAACTGCTATTGGTCAATTCTGAGTATAAGGTTGCATCGGATGAACTGAATGCCCAGATCAAAGATCTGAATAAAATATTACATAAATATGACAAAGGTGGTATGTTGATCGGTGAGGGCCCGTTGACAGCAGATCTGATCGATATTACAGATACGGATTTCAAGACAGTCAGTATGGTATCGATCGGTATCATTTTCGTGATCATATTGATATTATTTAAATCCATTTCGCTTCCGGTTATTCTGGTTGGTGTTATTGAATTTGCTATCTTTGTAAATATGGGAATCCCGTATTATACAGGAACGAAACTGCCATTCGTCGCATCGATTGTCATCGGCACGATCCAGCTTGGATCAACGGTGGATTATGCGATCCTCATGACAACGAGATATAAGAGAGAACGCAATCACGGAGCGGAGAAATACGATTCGATCACTACCGCACACCGTGCATCAGCACAGTCGATCATGGTAAGTGCGCTGAGTTTCTTTGCAGCAACAATCGGTGTCGGATTGTATTCAAATATTGATATGATCAGCTCGTTGTGTATATTGATGGCGAGAGGTGCAATCATCAGTATGATCGTAGTCATCTTTGTATTACCGTCGATGTTCATGGTATTTGATAAGGTGATCGTGAAGACAAGTAAGGGATTCTTACCTGCGAAATAAAGTATATAAGGATTGATTTATATAACCAGAATAAAAGCAAGCCCCGTATTTTTGTGGGGCTTGCTTTTACTCGATAATTTTCCCGTCGATACTTATCGTTACAACCTGCCATGGAATGAATTTTCCGCTATTCTGAAGTGCTTTTTTTGCTGCCATCTCAAGACCGCCGCAGCATGGAACTTCCATTCTTACAATTGTCACACTTTGAATATTGTTATTTTGGATTATCGCAGTCAGTTTTTCACTGTAATCTACCTGATCTAATTTTGGACAGCCGATTAATGTTACTTTATTTTGGATAAAATCCTGATGAAAGCTTGCGTAAGCATAAGCAGTACAATCGGCTGCGATTAAAAGCTTTGCATCGTTAAAATATGGTGCACTGACTGGAGCCAGTTTAATCTGTACCGGCCAGTTCTGAAGTTTTGATACTGAATCTGTAGCTGAAGATGGTCCTTCAGACTTTGGTGTTTCTGTTCGTTGGATCTGCATGATTCTAGATCCCGGACAACCGGTGTGAGGAGGCATTGCCTGTTTTTGAATGGCGTTTTTTTTCTGTGCTTCTTTCACGGCTTCTTCATCATATGCAGGTGCTTCTCTTTCCTCAAATGAAATGGCACCGGTAGGACATTCCGGGAGACAATCACCAAGTCCGTCACAGAAATGTTCTCTTACTAATTCTGCTTTTCCGTTAATGATGTCAATGGCTCCTTCGTGACAGGCAGTTGCACAGGCACCGCATCCATTACACTTTTCTTTATCAATTCGAATAATTTTTCTTATCATTTTTATCCTCCGTCAATAGTATTTAACTTTTGTTTCTGCCAGAATTATAGTATGATAAATACAACTTGTATGTTTGATTTCCAACAGGAGGGAAGATTTTGAAAAAATATTTACCGCTTCTAAGAAACAGTTCATTTTTTAAAGGTCTTACGGATGAAGAGATATTATCTATCTTGCATTGTGTAGAGGCAACAGCAGTTTCAAAAGATAGGGATTCCTATATTTTCAGAGCTGCAGATTCTACAGAAGTAATGGGGCTTGTGGTGTCAGGTTGTGTTCTTGTTATTCAGGAAGACCTGTGGGGACATCGAAATATTTTATCAAAATGCCATGCCGGCGATTTCTTTGGAGAACCGTATGCAGCAAGCCCGGGGGCTGTTCTGAATATCAGTGTGGTAGCAGATGAGGACTGTGAGATTCTCTTACTGAATATCCAGAGGCTGTTGGTCACTTGTCCAACTGCATGCGAGCATCATCAGAAGCTGATCCGCAATCTGGTCAGTGTTCTGGCAAATAAGATACTGATCTTGAACGATAAGATCACACATGTTGGCAAGCGAACGACAAGAGAGAAACTATTGTCATATCTGTCAGCCGAATCCATCAGACATTCATCTTTGTCCTTTGACATTCCTTTTGACCGACAGCAGCTGGCAGATTATCTTTGTATTGATCGAGCAGCAATGTCTACAGAAATATCAAAGTTACAAAAAGAAGGCTTTATAAAAACAAATCGAAATCATTTTGAATTGACTGTTTCTAAGAATGTGGATTCAAGAATGAAGGGAAGAGCAATATATTAACATCATAAATCAATTTGACAATATGATGTTTTGTGGTATAATTTTCATGTTGTGAAAACAGCCGACAGTTCATTTGTACCTTCCTGTCGAAAAATAAAACCGGGGCTAATCATGAGGATTTCAGGCTCTGCGTGCGAAGATACACGCAGAGCTTTTTGTATATTAGATATGGATTTTTCTGATATATAAAAACGGCTCCATTTAGGATGCATAGCTCTTAACAGGTACATACATTTCACATACAGGAGAGTTGAAATATGTATTATTTACAAACAAAAGCCAGTTTTGATGCAGCACATTTTCTCTGGAAATATGAGGGGAAATGTAGAAATATCCACGGACATCGTTGGAATGTTGTTGCAAAAATCAAGAGTCAGGAGTTGGAACGAGAAGGACAGACACGGGGAATGGTAGTGGATTTTGGTAATCTGAAAAAAGACCTGAAGGTACTTTGTGATTACTTTGACCATAGTCTGATTTACGAGACAGGATCTCTGAAAGCAGAAACGGTAGCTGCACTTCAGAAGGAAGATTTCCATTTGGAAGAAGTCTCTTTTCGTCCGACAGCAGAAAATTTCGCATATTATTTCTACAAAAAATTGACGGATTCAGGGTATGGAGTTCATTGTGTGGAAGTATATGAGACGCCTAATAATTGTGCAGTTTATGAGGAAGAGTAGATGAAGGTAGCAGAGAAATTTACCAGTATTAATGGGGAAGGCACGCGCGCAGGAGAACTTGCAGTATTTGTTCGTTTTAAAGGGTGTAACCTGCGATGCAGTTATTGTGATACTCTGTGGGCTAATGAACCTGAGTGCCCATATAACGAGGAAACCCCAGAAGAAATATTAAATTATGTTCTTGGAACTGGAATTCATAATGTGACACTGACAGGAGGAGAACCGCTGCTGCAAAAGGATATCAGGAATTTAATCCATCTTCTTTTACAAGCGGGGCTGCAAGTTGAAGTTGAGACGAATGGAGCAGTCGCTTTGGCAGCATTTTGTGAAGAATGTCCGGTATTTACAATGGACTATAAGTTACCATCAAGCGGGTGCGAAGAACATATGATAACAGAGAACATGAAACTGCTTGAAAAGAATGATACTGTAAAATTTGTATCTGGCAGTCAGGAAGATTTATTGAAAGCATTGGAATTGATTCAGACTTACGATCTGACAAATAGATGTCATGTTTATCTTAGCCCTGTTTTTGGAGCAATAGAACCGATGCAAATAGTAGAATTTATGTTGAAACATCGGTTGAATGGTGTACGGTTGCAGATACAGATGCATAAAGTGATCTGGGATCCCGATGAACGGGGAGTATAAATAGTGAGAGGTGATAGAGATGAAAGCATTAGTTCTTTTTAGTGGAGGAATTGATTCAACAACGGCATTGGGACTGGCAATCAAAAAGTATGGGAAAGACCAGGTCATTGCCCTTTCGGTTTCCTATGGACAAAAGCATGATAAAGAGATTAAAGCTGCAATAGCAGTTGCCCAATATTATGGCGTGGAGCATTTGTTCCTGGATTTAAGTAAGATATTTCAATATAGTAACTGTTCACTGCTTCAACAGTCTACAGAAGACATTCCGGAGGAGAGTTACGCAGAACAGATTTCAAAAACAAATGGCGATAAACCAGTAAGCACATATGTACCGTTCCGAAACGGATTATTTCTTTCTTCGGCGGCAAGTATTGCACTGAGCAAAGACTGCGAAATAATTTATTATGGAGCTCATGCAGATGATTCTGCAGGTTTTGCATATCCGGATTGCTCACCGGTATTCAATCAGGCTATGAATGAAGCAATATGGGAAGGTTCCGGACATCAGCTAAAAATAGAAGCACCTTTTGTTAATGTATCCAAAGCCGAAGTGGTAAGGATTGGATTAGAACTGGGAGTTCCTTACGAGTTGACCTGGTCCTGTTACGAAGGTGGAGAGAAGCCTTGCGGAAAATGTGGAACATGCATTGATCGTGCAGCGGCATTTCAGGCAAATCAAATGGAAGATCCGGCGTTGAGATAGAGGAGGAAGAGATGAGAGAAAAAGAAAATTTAACACTATTGGGAAATCAGCAAACAGAGTACAGTATGGATTATAATCCATCCGTATTAGAGGCATTTCAGAATAAACATCCTGAAAATGATTATTTTGTCAAGTTTAACTGCCCTGAATTTACAAGCCTGTGTCCGATTACCGGACAGCCGGACTTTGCAACGATCACGATTTCGTATGTTCCGGATGAACGGCTTGTGGAGAGCAAATCCTTAAAATTATATTTGTTCTCATTTAGAAATCATGGAGATTTTCACGAAGATGTGATTAATATAATTATGAAAGATCTGGTCAAGCTTCTTGAACCGAAATATATAGAAGTCTGGGGAAAATTCCTTCCGAGAGGAGGATTGTCCATTGATCCGTATTGTAATTACGGAAAGCCGGGTACAGATTGGGAGCAGGTTGCCTGGAATCGTATGAGTAATCATGATATGTTTCCGGAGAGGGTTGATAATCGGTGAGAGTTGTTATAAGAAAGGAACATAGGTTTTGCAGAGAAGAATCTGATCATAAAGCCGATGCAGGATTTTTGAATCCTGTATCGGCTTCGGAGATTCCATAGAGATTTAAAGAAATTTATTTGTTATAATTCATCAGCGTTTTGATGTCTTCTTCCGGCGTGGTGATAGGTGCTATACCGTAATTTTCTACCAGAAAATTCAAAATATTAGGAGACAAAAATGCCGGAAGAGAAGGACCAAGACGAATGTTCTTGATACCCAGGTGTAAAAGTGTTAACAGGATGCAGACGGCCTTCTGTTCGTACCAGGAGAGAACGAAGGAAAGAGGAAGTTCATTTACGGAGCATCCAAATGCATCTGCAAGTGCTACAGCAACCTGAATCGCACCATAAGCATCATTACACTGCCCCATATCCATTAGTCGTGGCAGACCACCGATTTCTCCAAGATCGAGATCGTTGAAACGGAATTTTCCGCATGCCAGAGTAAGGACAATACTGTCAGAAGGTGTCTGTTTTACAAATTCTGTGTAATAGTTTCGTCCAGGTTTAGCACCATCACAGCCGGCAACCAGAAAGAAATGACGGATTGCACCTGATTTTACTGCTTCAATTACAGTGTTTGCATGGGACAGGATGGCTGCATGACCAAAACCGGTTGTCACTTTTGTACCGCCATTGATGCCGGTGAGTACCTGATCTTCCGAGAGTGTAAAATATTTTGTGTAAATCTCTTAGATTAATGAAAAAATCATAATGATTTACATTAAATTAAAAAAATGAATTAGGCTTGAATGGCATGATTGCTGTTTAAGCCTTATTTACTATTTA
>ENA-OQDC01000270-OQDC01000270.1-human-gut-metagenome-genome-assembly--contig:-NODE-270-length-39599-cov-5.951510_pt1 | contig 39599 bp, 45 predicted proteins | sample MGYA00242770_ERZ504601 | MGnify/ENA primary metagenome ERZ504601 (study PRJEB26092, sample SAMD00036305) | human gut metagenome | host: Homo sapiens | study: EMG produced TPA metagenomics assembly of...
GGAGATCTTTCACTGATGAGTGACGGACAGATCCGTTTCAGCCAGATGGAAAATAATGATAATACAGTTTCCGTTGGAGATCAGATTGTTACATCTTATATCAGTGACAAGTATCTGCAGGGAATCCTGATCGGATATGTCAGTGAAGTGACGGTTGATTCCAATAATCTGACCCGGTCCGGATATATTACACCGGCTGTTGATTTTAAAAAATCTGCAGGAGGTACTGATTATTACATCCACCAAAGCAGATCTGACCGGAGGAGAAAAAAAAATAGGAGGAATACGGAAATGAAGATGTTGAAGTTTAAAAGATTATCACGACAGCAGTGATCCTGCTGGCTGCCTATCTTCTTCAGAGTACGGTATTTCTCATCTGGAATTGGCCGGGATCAAACCAAACCTGCTGCTGATCGTTACAGCAGCTTTTGGTTTTATGAGAGGGCCGAAGGAGGGAATGTGGATCGGACTGGCAGCGGGGCTGTTACTGGATGTTCAGTGTGGAGATATCATTGGATTTTACGGCTTGATCTATCTGCTGGTGGGAGCATTGAATGGCCTGTTTGAGCAGCTTTTCTTTGATGAGGATATCAAACTTCCGCTGTTCCTGATCACACTGAGTGAGTTTCTGTATGGGATCGTGATCTATTTTCTGATGTTCCTTCTGAAAAGTGATTTTAAGTTCCCGTATTATCTGGGCAGGATCATTGTGCCGGAACTGATCTATACGATCATGGTTACGCTGATCGTGTATCCGCTGATCCTGTGGGTAAATCATAAACTGGAAGCTGAAGAGAAAAGGAGTGCAAGTAAATTTGTTTAGAAATATTTGGGACAGGATTAAAGAGGCGGGGGCGTATCTTTTAAATTCCAGACTGGTCATGCTGATCCTGGTATTCTGCTTGAGTTCCTCAATTCTGATCGGCAGACTTTTCTATCTGCAGATCGTGAAGGGCGAGGATTACCTGCAGAACTATGAGCTGTCTATCCGGCGTACAAGCACGATTCAGGGAACAAGAGGAAATATTTATGACCGGAACGGGGAACTGCTGGCATATAACAAGCTTGCGTATTCCGTGACGATCAATCTTTCTACAGTAGAGAATGCGATCACGACATCAAGGCGTGCCGAGAAGAATCAGGAGATCAACCGGATTCTGGATAAAGTACTGTCGATTGTTGAGGAGCATGGAGATTCGGTCATTTCCAGTTTCGGGATTGTACTGGATTCGGCAGGTGAATATCAGTTTACTCAGACCAGTGAGACACAGAGACTGCGTTTTATTGCGGATGTATATGGAGAAGCGAAGATCGATAAGCTGACAAAGAAGCAGAAAAATCAGACGGCAGCGGATGTGATCCATTATCTCTGCTCAGATGAGAGGTATGGATATGGACTGGATGAATCCAGCCTGGATGCGGCTTATATCTTAAAGATGATCAATATGCGGTATGCAATGAACCTGAATAGTTTTCAGCAGTACATTGATACAACGTTGGCATCGGATGTCAGCGATGAAACTGCGGCTGCGATCATGGAGAACAAGGATATCCTGACCGGAATCGATATCACTGAAGATTCAGTCAGAAAATATACGGATGCAGAGTATTTTGCATCGATCATCGGTTATACAGGGCAGATTTCCCAGGAGGAGTATGATGCTCTTTCAGAGGATGATAAAAAGAGATATTCTCTTTCGGATACTGTTGGAAAGGCGGGGCTGGAGCAGACATTTGACAGTGTGCTGCAGGGTACAAAAGGAAAAACGACCGTCTATGTTGATAATCTCGGACGTGTAACGGATACTGTGAGCAGAAAAGAACCGGAAGCAGGAAATGATGTTTATCTGACGATTGATAAGAATCTGCAGGAAAATACTTACAAGCTGCTGGAAGAAAAAGTGGCAGGAATCGTTCTTGCCAAACTCCGGAATGTCCTGACCTATGATCCGTCCAATGTCAGTGATTCCAAAAATCTGATCATTCCGGTTGGGGATGCATATTATAATCTGATCGGGAACAGTATTATTGATACAGGACATTTTGTAAAAGATGATGCAAAGACAGCAGAAAAGGCGGTTTACAGTGTATTCCAGCCGAAACGGGAAGAAGTGATCGCAGAGATCATAGCCCAGATGCAGAACAAAGATGCAGCGGCATACAAGGATCTGGATGATGAAATGAAGGGATATATGGACTATGTCTGTGATACTGTGCTTACCAAAAATACAGGCATCCTTAATTCAGATCTGATCGATAAAAATGATGATACTTATATTTCATGGGCAAAAGATGAAGTGATCAGTCTTTACACGTATCTGAATTATGCAATTTCAAAGAACTGGATCGATACGACAAAGCTGGGAGAAAATTCTTATTCGAGTTCAGAGGAGATTTATCAGGAGATTTTGAATTATCTGCAGGATTATTTGAAAAATGACAGCAGTTTCGACAAACTTCTCTATGAAAATCTTATAAAATCAGGAGGTGTTACAGGAAATCAGGTTTGTGCAATCCTTTACGAGCAGGGTGTACTTCCGATGGATGAGTCGGCGTATAACGGTCTTTTAAGCGGCAGTATCGGTGCTTTTTCCTGGCTGACAGGAAAGATTCAGAATCTGGAGATCACACCGGGTCAACTGGCTCTGGAGCCGTGTTCCGCAGGGGCAGTTGTAACCGATCCGAAGACCGGAAAAATGCTGGCATGTGTTTCTTATCCGGGATATGATAATAACCGGTTATCCAATGTGATGGATACAGATTATTATGTACAGTTAAGCACCGGGCTTTCACGTACTTTCTACAACAGGGCAACGCAGGAAAAGACAGCACCCGGATCAACCTATAAGATGATGTCTTCTGTGGCAGGTCTGACAGAAGGAGTGATCGGTGGTGGAACTTATCTGCCGTGTACAGGTGAATTTGACAAGATCACGCCAAGTCCGAAATGCTGGATCTATCCAAGTGCCCACGGCAGTTTGAATGTAGTAGGGGCAATTCAGCATTCCTGTAATGATTTCTTCTATGAAGTGGGTTACAGACTCGGACAGGACGAAAACGGGAATTATGATAGCAGTGTCGGGCTGGAAAAGCTAAAAAAATACGCAAGTATGTTCGGACTGGATCAGACTTCAGGGGTGGAAATCCCGGAGTCCGATCCACAGATCTCTGATACAGATGCAGTTCGATCTGCAATCGGACAGGGTACGAATAACTACACAGTAAGCCAGCTTAACCGTTATGTGACGGCTGTGGCAAACCGGGGAATCGTATATAAGCTTTCTCTGGTAGGCAAGACAACAGATGCTGATGGAAAGCTGATTAAAGAGTATGAACCGGAAGTGGTAAACCAGATGGATGAAGTAAGCTCCTCCACATGGGATCTGGTTCATAACGGTATGGAAAGCATGGTGAAAAATTCATCGGTATTTTCAAAAATGGAGATTGCGATGGGAGGAAAGACCGGTACTGCACAGCAGAGTAAAGTGCATCCGGATCACGTTCTGTTTGCGGGATATGCACCTGCGGATGATCCTCAGATCGCGATCACAGTCCGCATTGCCAATGGCTACAGTTCCAACTATGCGGCAGAAATCGGACGGGATATCACAAAAGTATACTTTGATGCCAATGCAGCGAAAGATCTGATCACAGGAAAAGCATCATCACTTGGACAGGCTGGTTCAGGAGATTAAGAGCAGGGGGATTTTAGTATGGGCAGGCTGGTGACGATAAAAAGCAATCGATACGGGATGGAACTCCGCATGAACCCGGATGTTCCTTTTGAGGAGATACAGAAGGCAGTAGTCGAAAAATTCACAGATGCAGCAGGATTTTTCAAAAATGCCCGGATGGCGGTCAGCTTTACGGGAAGGACTCTGACTGCCACTGAGGAAGAAATACTGATCCAGACGATTACGGAGACGACCGGCGTGGAGCTTCTCTGCATTATCGATCAGGATGAAAAGAAAGAACTGATGTACAGAAGCATAGTAGAACAGACGCTTTCCAATATACAGAAGCGGGAAGGTCAGTTCTATAAAGGGACGCTCAGAAAGCGTCAGGTACTGGAAAGTGAATCAAGTATCGTGATCCTGGGAGATGTAGAACCCGGAGCAAAAGTGGTCTCAAAGGGAAATATAGTCATTGTCGGAGATCTTTACGGATCTGTACACGCAGGAGCGTATGACAACAGAGATGCTTATATCGTCGCATTGTCCATGCAGCCGAAAAGACTTTGTATTGGAGATATTGAAGCAAAACGCCAGTTGATCTCGCAGGAAAGTCTGAACGTGAGAGGACCGAAGATTGCTGTAGTAGACGGGGGACGCATTTACTTAGATCCATTGACAGATTAAATGCTCATACAAAGAGGCAGGAGGAATATACAGCATGAGTGAAGTAATTGTTATTACATCAGGAAAAGGTGGAGTCGGCAAGACAACGACAACAGCTAATATTGGAATCGGACTGGCAAAACTGGGAAAGAAGGTGCTTGTGATCGATACGGATCTGGGACTTCGTAATCTGGATGTCGTTCTGGGACTGGAGAATCGCATTGTCTATAATCTGGTGGATGTGATCGAGGGAAAATGCAGACCCAAGCAGGCCATCATCAAGGATAAACGTTTTCAGGATCTGTATCTGCTGCCATCTGCACAGACAAAAGATAAATCCAGTGTATCACCGGAGCAGATGAAGAAGCTGACGGAAGATCTGAGAGAAGACTATGATTTTGTACTTCTGGACTGCCCGGCAGGGATTGAACAGGGGTTTCAGAATGCCATTGCAGGAGCTGATAAAGCAATCGTTGTGACAACACCGGAAGTATCCTCCATCCGCGATGCAGACAGGATCATCGGGCTGCTGGAGGCCTCCGGTATCCGGGATAACCAGCTTGTGATTAACAGACTGCGTGTGGACATGGTCAAAAAAGGAGATATGATGTCAGTGGAGGATGTGACGGAGATCCTTGCGATTGATCTTTTAGGAGTCATTCCGGATGACGAATCCGTGGTGATTGCAACCAATCAGGGAGAACCGGTCGTAGGCGAGGAAAGTCCGGCAGGAAAAGGATATGAGAATATCTGCCGCCGTCTGACAGGAGAGGAGATTCCGGTGACGGATTTTTCACGGCATAGCGGAATCAGAAAAAAACTTTCGGGTTTATTTCATCGCAGGTAGGAGGGGAATCATATGAGTGTACCTTCTGTTGCCATTGCAAAAGACAGACTGAAAAATCTGTTGATGTCAGACAGGATTCAATGTACACAGGATATGACGGAAAGGCTTTCAAAGGATCTGTATCAGGTAATCGCCAAGTATATGGAGCTTGATCCGGAGAAAGTGACGATAGAGATTACAAGGAACGATATACATATAAAATATACAGGAGAAAATCATTGAAAAAGCTATTTTCCAATATGAAACAACGTTACAGTTTAAGAGATTACAAATTCAGCCTGGTCGTGCTGGTGCTTGCTATTTCTGTGATCGGAATCTTTATGGTCAGAAGTGCAAGACCGGAGTATATGACGCGGCAGATCCTTGGAGTGGTTCTTGGAGTGGCGGTCATGGTCGTCATTTCCCTGATTGATTATAACTGGGTTCTGAATTTTTACTGGCTGCTTTATGGAATCAATCTGATTCTGCTGATCGCCGTCCTGCTGGTAGGAACATCTTCCCATGGAGCAACCCGCTGGCTGGATCTTGGATTCGTGCAGTTTCAGCCTTCGGATCTTGCAAAAATTCTGACAATTTTGTTCTTTGCAAGATTTTTAATGGACAGGGAAGAGAGTATTAAAAGTCCGAAGACGATCCTGCAGGCACTGGTATTGATTCTGCCAACACTGGCATTGATCGTAATGCAGCCGAACCTTTCAACTACGATCTGTGTTGCAGCTTTATTCTGTGCATTGCTTTATATTGCAGGACTGAGTTATAAAATTGTCGGACCGGCACTGCTGATTCTGATCCCGGCAGTTATCATTTTTCTGACGATTGCAGTACAGCCGAATCAGCCATTGCTGAAAGATTACCAACAGAAACGTATTCTTGCGTGGCTGGAACCTGAAAAGTATACAGATGAGGATTCCTATCAGCAGCTTAATTCAGTGAAAGCAATCGGATCAGGGCAGCTTTTGGGAAAAGGATACGATAATGATGAAGCTACTTCCGTTAAAAATGGAAACTTTGTATCAGAGCCTCAGACAGATTTTATTTTTGCAATTATTGGTGAAGAATTAGGATTTGTGGGTTGTTGTGTCGTTATATTTTTGTTATTATTGATAGTGATAGATTGTATTCTGATCGGACTAAAGGCGAAGGATACCGGAGGACGGATCATCTGTGGAGGCGTGGCATCACTGGTGGGGATTCAGACATTTATCAATATCAGTGTTACGACGATGATCTTTCCGAATACAGGACTTTCCCTTCCTTTTGTAAGTTATGGCCTGACCTCAATTGTATGCTTTTATATGGGGATAGGGTTCGTACTGAATGTAGGGTTACAACCTAATAAATATCAGTAAAGAGAGGTTGACATTTATGAACATAGGACTGGTAGCACATGATGCAAAGAAGAAACTGATGCAGAATTTCTGTATCGCATATAGAGGAATCCTGAGTAAGCATAATCTTTATGCAACGGAGACGACAGGGATTCTGGTAGAGAATGTGACGAATTTAAGTATTCATAAGTATCTTCCGGGACATCTTGGAGGAAAGCAGCAGCTCGGTTCCCAGATTGAACATAATCAGATGGATCTGTTGATTTTTTTCCGTGATCCTCTGACGCCACATTCTCATGAACCGGATGTCAATGATATTGTAAAGTTATGCGATATTTATAATATTCCGATCGCAACGAACATTGCGACAGCAGAGGCTCTGATCCTTGCACTTGACCGTGGAGACTTAGACTGGCGGGAGATGTATAAATAATTATGAGCAGAAGACGTAGAAGACGAAGAAAAAGAAGGAATCCGGCCGGCAGACTGATCGCACTGGTTCTGACGCTTGTTGTGGCAGGAGGTGCTGCGGCAGGTGGAATATGGTATTATGCGGAACATAGCGGCAATCCTCTGACAGAGTATGCAGATGAAAAGTATAATGCAGACTTATATCGGGCAGAACCATTTTCAGAAACTCTGTGTGTAAGTGCGGAAAATGTTGCACTGGATGGGTTTACAGATGAACCTTCCCTGCATGCGGCAGGACTTTTTAATCTGAATGAGCGGTCTGTTGAATATGGATACAGATTATACGATAAGCTTTATCCTGCAAGCACAACAAAGCTTATGACAGCATATCTTGCCCTGAAGTATGGAAAGCTGGAAGATATGGTGACGGTAACAGACAGCGTGACGGGATTTGCAATAGATGAGGTGGTCTGCGGACTGTATCCGGGCGGACAGGTGAAGCTTTATGATCTGCTGTGCGGTCTGCTCCTGAAATCGGGGAATGACTGTGGTGTTGCGATCGCAGAGTATATCTCGGGAAGTGTTGAAGCTTTTGCAGAATTGATGAATGAAGAGGCAAAGGAACTGGGAGCGACCGGAACGCATTTTGTGAATCCACATGGATTGCATGAGGATGATCATTATACAACGGCATATGATCTGTATCTGATTTTTAATGCATGTATTCAGAATGATACATTTAAGGAGATTATTTCGATGTCATCCTATACAATGAGTATTGGGGATGCAGCGGGAAATACACATAGTCTGGAAGTCCTTCCGACAAATTATTATTCTCTTGGAAAGACTGAGGCACCGGAGGGAATCAAAGTTTTTGGTGGTAAGACGGGAACGACGGACCAGGCGGGATGCTGTGTTATTCTGTATAGTGAAGATATGGAGGCACATCCTTATATTTCTGTGATTATGGGAGCAGAAGATAAGGCATTCCTTTATCAGGAAATGAACAGGCTCTTAGAAGCAGAAAAAGCACTTTCTGAATGATATCATTCAGAAAGTGTCTTTTTTAGATTGTATGAAAATTTACGCAATCTTTTGAAATCCTGCGTTATTCTGACATAGAACCGATACGTCCAAATAAGCTGATCAGATATAATCCGCACAGACCGACGATCGTATATATGATTCTGGAGAGCCAGCTCATATTACCGAACAGGAAAGCAACAAGATCAAACCGGAAGATGCCGATCAGGAGCCAGTTCACTGCACCGATGATTACCAGCGTCAGTGAAGTATTATCAAACCACTTCATGTATTTTCCTCCTTTACCTATCAATACTTTTATTATTACCGCAAATACTGGAATTATACATAAAATAATGGTATACTGTTTTAGTTATGAAAATAGTACGGAGAGAAAGGAGCTATTTTGGCTGCAAAAAAAAAGCGAATCTGTTAATATCAGAAAATATAAAGGAAAAAGAGAACTTAATATAGGAATCTTTCTTTTTGTTATTGTATTATTTTATCTGATCGTAACGCTTGTTCTGTATTTGTCCGAAGATACACCTTCTGTATATGAAGTGAGGGAAGGAAGTATTGTGAAAGATACATCTTATACCGGACTGATCATCCGGGATGAGCAGGATATAAAATCAGAAGGCTCAGGATATATTTATTATTATTTTAATGATATTCAAAAATAAAGGCAGGGGCAAATGTATATGCGTTGGTACCGTCCAGGCTGGAGACCGGATCTTCCGACAGTGCGAAAGCTTCAACATCGGTGAACTCGGAAGTGCAGACCTCGATCACGCACAGGATCGAAAATTTTAATGACAGTTTTACCGAGATGGACTTTTCTACCGTTTATTCTCTGAAGGATGAGATTAATACATATCTGCAGAGCAATGTCAGTGAAACGAAGATGCAGCAACTTGATACAGTGATCGCTGCAAGCGGGCAGAGCGTATCGTCCTATCCTTCTTCAGCAGATGGAATTATGACTTTCAGTACGGATGGAATGGAAGAACTGACAAAAGATACATTTACTGCGGAAGATTTTGACCGGACCGAGTATTCTCAAAAGGAGCTGACAGATCAGGTTAAAGTAAAAAAAGGAGATTCGATCTACCGACTGATCACCAGTGAGAACTGGTCTGTGATCGTTCCGTTAGAAGAGGAAACTGCGAAGAAGATCCAGGATGAGGAAATTACGAGTATCCAGGTGAGGATCGATAAGGACAGCCAGAAGATGGTGGCGGATCTTTCTGTGATTGAAAAAGACGGTGCTTATTATGGCTGCCTGGATTTTGATAATTCCATGATCCGGTATGCGGATGAGAGGTATCTGAATATTGAACTGATCTTTGAAGATGAAAGTGGGCTGAAAATTCCAAAGTCAGCAGTTGTGGAAAAGCCTTATTATGAGATCCCATCCACATGCATTACGACCGGTGCGAACAGCACATCAGCAGGGGTGATCATTGTAGATAAAAATGGAAATGGAAAGTTTACGATCCTGGAAAATTATTATCTGGATGAGGACAAAGGGACGGCATACATTTCACAGGAAGAATTTCCACAGGGAACGGTTCTGATCCAGCCGGATTCAGAGGAACGTCTGACTTTGACGGAAACGACAGGAATAAAAGGAGTTTACAATGTAAATAAAGGATATGCTGTATTTAAAAGAGTGACGATCCTCTGTGAAAGCGATGAATACTATATCGTAAAAGAAAGTGAAAAAGGCGGTTTATCCAATTATGACCATATCATTCAGAACGGGACAAGTGTTCATTCTGAAGAAGTGGTATTTCAATAAGAAAATCAATTTCCTACAGGAGGAGTCATTATGTTAAAAGACCAGTTGCAAGAAGTGGAAAAAAGGATTCAGGCAGCCTGCGACAGAGCAGGAAGAAAAAGAGAAGAGGTAACGCTGATCGCAGTGAGTAAGACGAAGCCCGTTGAGACGCTGCAGGAGGCATATGATCTTGGTGTACGGATTTTTGGCGAGAATAAAGTACAGGAACTGACAGCGAAATACGAGGCACTTCCAAAGGATATCCACTGGCATATGATCGGGCATCTGCAGACTAATAAAGTAAAATATATCATTGATAAAGCAGAGCTGATCCATTCCGTTGATTCACTGAAGCTTGCAGAGACGATTGAAAAGGAAGCTGCGAAGCATGATCTGATTGCTGACATTTTGGTGGAGGTCAATGTAGCGGAAGAAGAAAGTAAATTCGGAATGAAAATGGAAGAAGTGATTCCGTTTGTGGAAAAAGTGTCCGCATTTCCTCATGTACGGGTAAGAGGTCTGATGACGATTGCTCCATTTGTAGAAGACCCAGAGGAAAATCGCAGTATTTTTGCAGATTTACATAAATTATATATTGACATTAAGAAGAAAAACCATGATAATGATACTGTGAGTGTACTTTCAATGGGGATGACCAATGATTATGAAGTCGCAATAGAAGAGGGAGCGACGATGGTACGTGTGGGTACAGGAATCTTTGGTGCCAGAAATTATGTGGTTTAACCGGTTTCTGAGTAAGAAAGTACAAAATAAAAGGATGTTCCACAGTGAGGGAGCATGAGATAAGGAGTGTAAAAATGGGCGTATTTGATAAATTCTTAGACATCATGAAGTTAAATGAGGACGATTATGATGATCAATATGATGAGTATGATGAAGGTGGATTCTACGACGATGATGAGTATGAAGAAAAGCCACGTCATAGTTTCTTTGGAAAGAAAAATAATAGCAGCAAGGAAGACAGCTATAAAGATTTTGATGTAGAGGAAGAAAAGGAATTTCAGCCTGCAAAGAGTAAGGTTACGCAGATGCGTACACCTGCGAGACATAGCAGCAGCGGTAATATGGAGGTCTGTGTAGTGAAGCCGGGATCAGTGGATGATTCCCGAGAGATCACGGAGACTCTGCTTGGCGGTCGTACCGTAATCCTGAATCTGGAAGGCATGGATCTGGATGTTGCCCAGAGAATTATTGATTTTATTTCCGGTGCTACTTTTGCAATTAATGGAAATCTTCAGAAAATTTCTAACTATATTTTCCTTGTTACACCGACGAACGTTGATATTTCCGGTGATCTTCAGGATCTTCTTGGAGGATCTATGGAGACAGCAAGTGTCCGTGGAAGATACTAGGATCCGTTATGGCGAAGAATTATAGTAATGGTAATAGTGAGAAGGAAGTTCATCTCTTAGAGAGGAGACTGATTGATCTGTCTAGAGTGGCTTATCAGCGGGACATTATTACATTTACAGATTTCCTGAACCTGAACGAACAGAATATATTACATACATTGCCGAAGGATAGCCTGTATACAGGTTATATCCTTTTTGGCGGGTATGCATCAGCAGAGCGTCAGATGGCGGCATTCATCCCTGAGGCTCTTTCTTTACGTTACGGGAAGAAGAATCTTCTGCCGGAGGAACTCGGATACCCGTTTCAGGCAGTGGAGATCTGTCCGAGGAACATCCGGTTTGCAGAGGATCTTACGCATAGGGATTTTCTTGGAGCAATCTTAAATCTGGGGATTGAAAGGAGCAGGACCGGTGATATTCTGCTGGAAGAACATCGGGCGTATCTTTTTGCACAGACAGAAATTGCAGAGCTGGTCAGCCGGGAACTGTCGAATGTGCGGCATACACCGGTGAAATGCCGTCTGACAGAACTCGAGGGAGTTGAATATGTTCCCCGCACAGAGGCGGTCAGAGGCACAGTTTCTTCAGTGCGGCTGGACAGTCTGCTCCCGTTGGCATTTTCGTCCTCAAGAAGCCGGTTGTCAGGCCTGATTGAGGGAGCAAAGGTATTTGTAAATGGGAAACTGATCACCAGTAATGGCTATCAGGTAAAAGAAAATGATCTGATTTCTGTTCGTGGAATGGGAAAATTCCGGTATATCGGCACAGGCGGGAAGACGAAGAAGAACCGTCTGAGTGTGGAGATTGAAAGATATATCTGAGCAATGAAATAAGGAGTGAATACGAAATGAAATCGTATAATAAAAAAATAAGTTGTCTGCTGGGGCTGGTTGGTTTCGCCCTGGCCCTGGCACTGGATCAGGTTACGAAATATTTAGCGGTAATGGATTTAAGGGAAAAATGGTCCGGTGATCCTGATTAAAAATGTATTTCAACTGCAATATTTAGAAAACCGGGGAGCAGCTTTCGGGATCATGCAGAACCGGCAGTTCTTTTTTGTGGTGATCGCTGCTGTGATCCTGGGGATCATAGGATATCTGTATTCAAGAATGCCGTATACATCACACTATCGTATGCTGCGAATCTGTGCGGTGTTGATCGCATCCGGTGCAGTGGGAAATATGATTGACCGGATCCGGCTGAATTATGTAGTAGATTTCTTTTATTTCAGTCTGATCGATTTTCCGGTGTTCAATGTGGCAGACTGTTATGTGGTAATTGCCTGTATCTGGTTTGCGTGTCTGATCCTTTTTTACTATAAGGATGAATCAGACTTTGATTTTCTGAAAGCTTCAAAAAGAAAAGGAAATAAATAATATGGAACAGATGAGTCTCATATCTAAAAAAAAAGGGGAAAGAATCGACAAGTTTCTCGGAGAGAATCTGGGCGATCTTTCCCGTTCTTATATTCAGAAACTTTTAAAGGACGGTCTGATCCTTGTCAATGGGAAAAAGGTGAAAGCAAATTATAAGCTCAATGAGGGGGATCAGATTGATGTGGAAGTGCCGGACCCGGAACCGCTGGATATTGCAGCAGAAAATATTCCGCTGGATATTCTGTATGAAGATGAAGATATTTTGATCGTGAATAAACCCAAGGGGATGGTCGTACACCCGTCTCCCGGACACCCGGATCATACACTGGTCAATGCGATCCTGTATCATTGCGGAGAACATTTGTCCGGGATTAACGGTGTGATCCGTCCGGGGATCGTACATCGGATCGATATGAATACAACAGGATCACTTCTGATCTGTAAGAATGACCATGCACATCAGATCCTTGCGGAACAGCTAAAAGAACATTCGATCACCCGAAGATACCATGCAATCGTTCATGGCTCTTTAAAGGCTGATACAGGAACTGTAAATGCTTCAATAGGCAGACATCCGACCGACCGTAAAAAAATGAGTACAAAGGCTCTTAACGGCCGTCATGCAGTAACGCATTATAGAGTGCTGGAACGTCTGGGAAATTATACATATATTGAGTGTGAACTTGAGACAGGAAGAACGCATCAGATCCGGGTGCATATGGCAAGTATCGGACATCCGATCCTGGGGGATGATGTGTATGGTCCGGCAAAATGTCCGTTTCATTTGGAGGGGCAGACGCTGCATGCAAAGATCCTGGGGATCACGCATCCTGCTACCGGAGAGTATATGGAATTTGATGCTCCGCTCCCGGAGTACTTTATGAAGCTTTTAAGTACACTGCGGCAAAAGAAGTAAGAAAAGTGAAAATATGGATTGTATTATCAGAATAATTTGTATATAATAGTCATATGTAAAGGGAGTTCGCAATTCCCTTTTATGCAAATTATATATATTTTGCTTATTATAAATAATGGCTGGATGAATATGAATGGCTAGAAGGAGCGTGGACGATTATGAAGACAAATACGATCATTACCATAGGAAGGCAATATGGAAGTGCCGGAAGAGAGATTGGTTCTAAGGTTGCTGAGGCATTTGGAATCAAGCTTTATGATAAAGAGATGCTGGCACGTGCGGCAAAGGAAAGCGGAATCTGCAAGGAAATTTTTGAGACCCATGATGAGAAACCGACGAACAGTTTTCTGTATTCTCTGGTGATGGATACATATTCCATGGGCTATTCAGGAAGTACGTATACAGATATGCCAATCAACCATAAAGTATTTCTGGCACAGTTTGATGCAATCAAGAAGATTGCAGACGAAGGTCCGTGTATTCTTGTGGGACGCTGTGCAGATTATGCTTTGGAGTCTTATCCAAATGTAGTCAACGTATTTATCCATGCTGATCTGGATGCAAGGATCAGAAGAATTGCAAGACTGTATGATCTGACGGATGCAAAAGCCAAAGATACGATCGTGAAGGCAGATAAAAAGCGTGCAAGTTATTATAATTATTATACAAATAAAAAATGGTCGGATTCTGCCAGTTATGAGCTTTGCCTGAACAGTTCAGAACTGGGTATCGAAGGAACTGCAAAAGCGATAGAGCAGTATGTTCAATTAAAAGAAAGTATTCAGAACGAGCAACGTACGATTTAATTCAAGATCAGAAAAAGGGACGGAAAAGAAAAAGGACAGACCGGAAGGAATGATGAGTTCCCACTCTGTCCTTTTTTATCCAGAAGAATCCTTTTATACTTCCCTTAATTTTACTGCACCGGCAGCTCTGCGGCGGCGGTTTTCATCAATGGCAGCGTAATGCTTTTTCGTTGTATTTACGTCTTTATGGCCAAGAACATCTGCTACAAGGTAAATATCACCGGTTTCCTTATAGAGAGCAGTACCGTAGGTGCTTCGCAGTTTATGTGGTGTGATCTTTTTGTTCGGAGTGACTTCACGGGCATATTTTTTAACCATATTCTCGACTGCCTGGACACCCATACGTTTTCGTTGAGTGGAGAGAAAAAGTGCATTTTCATGACCACTTAACGGGACAGTATTTTTCCTGGTTGTATACAGATAAGTTTTAAGTGCGTGTTCAACTTCTTCACCAAAATAGACGACCATTTCATTCCCGCCTTTCCGGGTTACTTTTATTCCATTATTTTTAAAATCAACATCCTGAACATCCAGACCGACACACTCCGATACACGGATTCCGGTTCCGAGAAGAAGAGTAAGAATCGCAAGATCCCGATTTTTTGTCTTCTCATAATAAGCAAGCCGCTGTCCGGTGAGATTCTCCCCACCATGCTCTACATAGTCAAGAAGCATGGCGATTTCGTCCGTATCAAGACGTATGATCGCTTTTTCATGCAGTTTTGGCATATCAACCAGTAAGGTAGGATTTTTTGAAATGATCTGACGCTTAAAATAATATCCGTAGAAGCTGCGGAGTGCAGACATTTTACGGGAAAGTCCTTTTTCAGTATTTGTGATCTGACGATCTTCTTCATTCTTATAGACTTTCAGATATTCCTGATATTCTTCAATATCAACAGGATCAAGCCGTTCAAGATCCTGAACTGTAAACTGGTCGATTGTATAATTTTTATAATGTGGGTTCACTTCCATAAGAAAATGAAAGAAAACCCGGATGTCATAGGCATAAGAAATTCTTGTGCGTGCAGAGGTTGTCGGTTCAACGGCACGAAAATAATCTTTTGCAAATGCAGGAAGTGTCTTCAGAATTTCCCGAAGACGTAAAGTCTGATCGATATAAGCCTGTTCGTGATAAGTCTTTGAAGGGGATGTGTCAAAAACCTCGGACGAATCAGGGGAGCTGATTTTTTTTTCCGTTAGCTGAAGATGATTGATTCATAAGAAAAACCTCCTGAAGTCATGGATTTTCAACTGTTCTGATATAAATTATAGCATATCCGGTAAGATTCTGCCACATCTTTTGGAAAAATCGGTATTTGTCGTATAGATTGAATTCTATAAATAGAACCCGGAGAATGTTCTCCTGCCGTTGTATTCTTACTATCATTTAAGATGGAGCATTGGAATATCACGCAGGATAAGGGATGCTTCTCCGGGTTCAGGGAGTGTATATATATCAATACATAGGGTGTATATTGATACCTTGGTTATCAATTATAAGCAATTATAAGATTCTGACCGGCTTCCAGCTGATCTGAATCAAGGGAATTGATCTCTTTCAGAACTTTTACATATTCCGGTACGGAGCTGTATTCGGAAGTCATTGTCTCTTCAGCAATGTTCCAAAGTGTATCTCCCGGCTGGATCTCAATACTTGTATAATAGACAGATCCTGTCTGGGAATGCGTGCTGTCAGCTGATACAGGAAATACATTCAGCATAATGCAGACAATCACTGCGATCAGTCCGCTGGCTGAAAAGAAAATAAACTGTCTGTGATGGTTCTTTTTTGCTCTTTTTCTCATAAGTAAATCCCCCTTTAGAATATTGAGAACGTATGTTCCTTTTGCTTATGTATGTATTATACTGCCCGAACAGATGTTTGTCAACAAGAAAAGGATAAAAAATCGAACGTATTTTCGCAACAAATGTTTGCTTTTAAAACAATGATATGGTACTATAAGGTATAAGATTTTATGTATACGGAGGCGTATTGGATATGGCAAAAGGTAATATCAGTAAAAAGCAGGAAGAGATTCTGCAATATATAAAAGATCAGATTCTGCAGAGAGGATTCCCACCGGCTGTCCGGGAGATCTGTGAGGCAGTACATCTGAAGTCTACCTCTTCTGTCCACTCCCACCTTGAGACACTGGAGAAGAACGGATATATCCGGAGAGATCCTACAAAGCCAAGAGCGATCGAGATCCTGGATGATGATTTCAATCTGCTTCGCAGAGAGATGGTTCAGGTTCCTATCGTGGGACGTGTGGCGGCAGGAGAACCGATTCTGGCACAGCAGAACATCGAAGATTATTTCCCGTTCCCTGCAGAGTATGTATCAAACAAGCAGCTCTTTCTTTTAAAGGTTCAAGGGGAAAGCATGGTGAATGCAGGAATCCTGAATGGAGATTATGTCCTGGTTGAAGAGGCAAAGACCGCAGAGAATGGAGAGAAAGTTGTAGCGATGATCGAGGATGGAGCTACAGTGAAGACTTTTTACAGAGAAGAAGGTGTGATCCGTCTTCAGCCGGAGAATGATTTTATGGATCCGATCATTGTGCAGGATGTGGTGATTCTGGGACGTGTTATTGGAGTTATGAGATTTTTTTAAATAGAAAAAGAAGCTGGCAGATACCAGCTTCTTTTTCTATTGTATAGAAGTACTACTCTTCTATTTCCATTTTCAGAAAAGTTTATAATTCTTCTGCGGGAATTTCTTTTCCATCCTTCCAGATTCTTTCGAGATTATAGAAGAGACGGTTTTCTCTATCGAATACGTGGATGATCACATCGCCGAAATCCATCAGAACCCATTTTCCGGAAGCCTGTCCTTCTCTTTCTTTCAGAGGATAACCGGCTTTGTGAAGCTGCTCTTCTACATTTTCTACAAGTGCATTTACCTGGCTGTCACTGTTACCATGAGCGATAAGAAAGTAATCTGCAAGAACAGAAATACCGGAAATATCGATTACCTTGATATCTTCTCCCTTTTTTTTCACTCAGAGCCTCGTATGCAATACGTGCCATTTCTTTTGCCTGATTCATATTATTCTCCTTTTTACAATAGAAAGATGTTGGGGTCAAAAGCCCCCAACTATGATGCCTACGGATTGCTCCGTGCTAGCATCATAGAAATTATAAGTTTCAATACTCATTGGATCAACCGGCTTGCCGGTTTCACGAAGATACTCTACCGTATTTTTGGAACAGAGGCAGATAGCATCGTCAATCGACTGGAATGCAAGCTTTCTTACTTCCGGTAATCCGGGAATGAGTTTCCGGTTTGGTTCGATATAGTCAGCGATATAAATGATCTTTTCTAAAAGTGTCATGTCAGGACGTCCGGTGGTATGCCATCGGATCGCATCAAGGACACTCTGATCGGTGATTCCGTACTCATGTTCTGCAAGATAAACTCCAAGCTTTGCATGAACCAGTGCAGGCATCTGTTCTTCCGCATCAGAAAGAGCGATCTTCTTCTTCCTGCAAAGCTGGATCTGTTCTTCCGCAGAGCAGTATTTTCCGCAGTCATGGAGCAGTCCGGCTGTCAGGGCAGCCTGGATTTCTTCCCCGTAGTTCATGGCAAGAGCTGCCGCGGTATACATGACACCGATAGTATGTTCATAACGGTCTTTTTTCAGCCGCCTGGAAAGTAATTTTTTTATCTCTCTGAGTTGTTCTGTCATTTATCTGCCTTCCTCCCTGTAGAGCTTTTGCTCCCGAATATAATCTGCAACATTGTCAGGAACCATAAAACGGACGGTAAGACCATCAGAAGCCCTTTTTCGGATTGTAGTTGAGGAAACCTCTACCAGTGGGGCACGAAGCAGTTCGATATTTGCTCCATAAGTCTGTTTCAGATACAGGATCTGTCCACGCATGGCAGAAATGTCCTTGTCATCCCGCATTGCTGCAAGGATCGTACAGGTTGTAAAAATCTCCCTGAAAAACCGCCACTCTTCGATGGAAAATAAGGAGTCAGCTCCAAGGATGAAATAAAAATCTACATCCGGGTACAGGCGGTTAAATTCCTTCATAGTCTGATATGTGTAAGAATGTTTTGTAGTATCAGCTTCTGAAAGATCAAGCTTAAAGTAGGGAATATGTTCGATCGCAAGACGAACCATTTCCACACGGTTTCTCAAAGCCTGCTCAGAATCTTTGGTTTCTTTATGCGGTGGATTTCCATTTGGAACGAACCAGATTTCGTCCAGTCCGAAATCTTCGTATGCAAATTCACCAAGAAGGAGGTGACCGATATGGATCGGATCGAACGTCCCTCCCATAATTCCAACTTTCATAAGCAACTCCTTATGGAAGGATTATTTTTTTCTTATCATCCTTACCTTCTCTGTAAAGTACAATTTTCTTTCCGATTACCTGAACCACTTCAGATCTGGTTCTCTGTGCCAGAGTTTCAGCCAGTTCTCTCGGATCGTCCATACAGTTGTTCAGGACACTGATCTTGATCAGCTCACGGGCATCCAGTGCCTCGGATACAGCCTGCGTAAGTCCGGGGTTCATACTTGCCTTTCCAATCTGGAAAATCGGATCCATTGTCATAGCAAGTCCTTTTAAATAGGCTCTCTGCTTTGTTGTCATAATCTTCTCTCCTAATCTTCAAAATCATTCAGAATCCGGTTTCTGTGCGGATTCTTATTTATAGTAATCAAACTGTAATCCGTACATACGGACTGTATCGCCCTCCTGGATGCCTGCAGTTTCAAGATCCTCAAGGATGCCGGAATCTTTCAGGAATTTCTGGAAGAAAGCAAATCCTTTTTCAGAATCGAGGTTGGTATAGCCAAGCATCTTTTCAATCTTAGGACCTTCTACGACATACATTCCATCGATCTGCTCTACCGTATATGGAAGATCCTCATAGATCAGTTCGTCATCCGGGAAGTATTCCTGCTCAAAAATGACAGGTGCTGTATCCATCTGATCCAGCTGGCTGCTCACATAGTAGAGAAGCTCGGAAATTCCTTTGCCTGTTGCACCTGAAATAGGAAATACGCGGATTCCCTTTGGCTCAAATTCATCTTTCAGACGCTGTACCGGATCGGACTCCGGTTCATAGATCAGATCGGTCTTATTTGCCGCAATCACTTGTGGACGCTGGGCAATTTCAGGATTATAAGCGGCAAGTTCGGCATTGATCTTGTAAATGTCATCGACAGGATCTCTTCCTTCTGTTCCCGCAGCATCAACGACATGGATCATCAGTTTGGTACGTTCTACATGACGTAAAAATTCATGTCCCAGTCCGACCCCTTCAGAAGCACCTTCAATCAGTCCGGGGATGTCTGCCATGACAAATCCTTTGGCACCGTCCAGGTCAACAACTCCTAAATTAGGATTGAGAGTTGTGAAATGATAATTGGCAATTTTCGGTTCGGCATTTGTCACGCGGGATAAGAGGGTGGATTTCCCTACGTTCGGGAATCCGATCAGTCCTACATCAGCAATGACTTTCAGCTCCATATATACTTCCAGTTCGCGAGCCGGCTGTCCAGGCTGGGCATATTTCGGAACCTGCATGGTAGAGGTCGCAAAATGCTGATTCCCAAGTCCGCCCTTACCACCTTTGAGAACGATCTGGCGACGGTTGTCTCCCGACATGTCGGCAATGACTTTTCCTGAAACAGCTTCTTTGATCACGGTACCTTCGGGTACACGCAGGACAAGGTCTTTCCCGTCTTTGCCGTGGCATCTGCGTTTACCGCCCTGTTCTCCGTCTCCGGCGGCATATTTTCTTTTGTGACGGTAATCTACAAGTGTGTTGAGACCTTCATCCACTTCAAAGATCAGATCTCCGCCCTTGCCGCCGTCTCCGCCGTCGGGACCACCGTTGGGAACATAAAGCTCTCTTCGGAAGCTGCAATGCCCATCTCCGCCCTTACCGGAGCGGATGAATATCTTAGCTCTGTCTGCAAACATATTTTGTCTCCTTTAATTTATAAAATAATGATAAGTTGATAAAAAGCCCCAGACTGAAATAAGTCTGAGGCTTCTGTTGTTGCCATTTGTGCGAGTGAAAAGATTCCGTCGGAACTTTCCAGTCAACGCCGATTACTCAGCTACTGGATAGATAGAAACCTGTTTCTTATCTCTTCCTTTTCTTTCAAATCTTACAACACCGTCTACAAGTGCAAACAGAGTATCGTCTCCACCACGTCCTACATTAAGACCCGGGTGAATCTTTGTTCCACGCTGTCTGTAAAGAATGTTACCAGCCTTTACAAACTGACCGTCAGCTCTCTTCGCTCCCAGTCTCTTTGATTCAGAGTCACGACCGTTCTTTGTAGAACCAACTCCTTTTTTATGAGCAAAAAACTGAAGATTCATTTTCATCATGGTAATTACACCTCCTTGAAAATTATGTCGATATATTGTTCGTATTCATTGCTGTCTTCTATCTCTTCCAGACCAAGAATCATGGAATCCAGCAATAATGCGGCATCATGGGAAGGCTTTCCGTTAAAACGGAAGGAAATACTTCCGGTATCCTCGTCAGATACACAGCTTGTCTCATCGTCCGTGAATCTCTCAATGGAGTTCAGTGCATTGATGACAAGGGCGGAGCAGGCAGCACACAGAATATCCTGTCCCTGCTCACCGTATCCGGCATGGTCTTCTGTATCAAATCCCACATATTCGTGCCGTTCGGTCTTATAAATGGTTACCTTAATCATCGGATAACAGATTAAGCGTTGATCTTTTCGATCTTAACTGCTGTATACTGCTGTCTGTGACCATTCTTTTTATGGTATCCAGATTTTCTCTTATACTTGTAAACGATAACCTTTTTTGCTTTGCCGTCACCGATTACGGAAGCTGTAACTGTTGCTCCCTCTACAGTCGGATTACCAACAACCATCTTGTCGTTGTTCACTGCAAGCACCTGGTCAAATGTATAAGTTTCTCCAGCTTCTACACCAAGTTTCTCCACTTTAATGATATCGCCTTCAGCTACTTTGTACTGTTTACCACCTGTTGCTATAATTGCGTACATATGGCACCTCCTATTATCATTACTCGCCAACTATGGTGTCTGTCATACAGAACTTGAAAACCTCGTTGTGCGGCATACCATTGTATATTAGCATACAGATACCGGTTTAGTCAATAGGTTCTTTGCCTTTTTTTAATTTTTCATAACAATATTCAATAATGCTTTTTCTTGTTATGATTCCGATGAACTTTTTCTGATCATCAACAACCGGTACAAAATTCTGATTCATGGCTTTTTGAATCAGATCTTCCATGTCCGCATCGGCTGAAACGGCCTCGTAATCAGCCTTTCGCGGGAAGTTCTGAATAAAAATTGTTTCTGCTTCTTTTACATTCAGGTGAGTATATTTCTTGATTCCCCAGAGGAGATCTCCCTCGGTCATAGTACCGACGTACTCTCCTGCTTTATTGAGCATGGGAATGGAAGCATATTTATGAAATTCCATTGTCTCCAGTACCTGTCGGAGCGTACTGTGGTCATAGATAAATGCAACCTCACTTTTTGGCTTGAGAAAAAATAAAATATTCATTTTGATCCTGTCCTTTTATATGCTGTCTGTTCTGTGGCTGATCTTTTTAAGGATCAGCCCTGACATTTGTGTTTAGATCTGGGTCAGAACAAAAATGTCATATAATGCACGGATCGCATGTTTGAACTCATCATGGCGTACACCAACAATAATGTTCAGCTCGCTGGATCCCTGATCAATCATCTTGACGTTGATATGGGCATGTGCCAGTGCAGAGAAGATCCTTCCTGCTGTACCTCTCGTGGACTTCATTCCACGACCAACGATCGCGATAAGTGCAAGATCAGACTCAAGCTCAATATGATCCGGATTTACGGCTTTATGGATTCCCGCAAGGATCTTCTGCTCTTTTTCTTCAAAGGCATCCTTGTGAACAAAAATTGTCATGGTATCGATTCCTGATGGCATATGTTCAATGGAAACTCCGTTGTCTTCAAATACCTGAAGGACTTTCCTGCAGAAACCGATCTCAGAGTTCATCATTGCTTTTTCAATCGTAATAGCAGCGAAACCGTCTGTTCCGGCAATACCGGTGATCGTATACTTCGGCTGACAACAGGTTGCTTCTACGATCAGAGTTCCCTTGTCCTGTGGTGCATTTGTATTCTTGATGTTGATCGGAATACCGGCTTTTCTTACAGGGAAGATCGCATCCTCGTGGAGTACGCTGGCTCCCATGTAGGAAAGCTCACGAAGTTCTTTATATGTGATGGTTTCGATAGATTTTGAATTTTTTACGATTCTCGGATCGGCAATCAGGAAACCGGAAACATCTGTCCAGTTCTCATACAGATCTGCCTGGACTGCCTGGGCTACGAGAGAACCGGTGACATCAGAGCCGCCTCTTGAAAATGTAACGACTGTTCCATCTTCTGTTGCACCGTAAAATCCCGGGATGACTGCATGCTCCAGCTCTGCAAGGCGGGCAGACAGGATCTCATTTGTTACCTCAGCGTTGAAAGTACCGTCTTTTTCAAATCGTACAACTTCTGCTGCATCTACAAACTCGTAACCAAGGTAGGCAGCCATTACCTTACCGTTCAGGAACTCACCACGGGAAGCAGCATAGTCGGAACCGCTTTTTGCCGCAAAATTCTTTTGGATCACTTCAAAATCTGCATCAAGAGAGAACTTCAGACCGAGACCATCAATAATCTCCTGATATCTTGCCTTGATCGCTGCGAGCTTTTCAGTGAAATCTTCCTCTCTTTCTGCTGCTCCGTAGCAGTCATATAACATATCAGTTACTTTTATGTCGGCAGAGAAACGCTTGCCCGGAGCTGACGGTACAACGTATCTTCTGGATGAATCCGCATGGATAATATTTCCGACTTTTTTAAATTGTTCAGCACTTGCAAGAGAACTTCCGCCGAACTTTACTACTTTCTTCATTCTTAACTTCCTCCAAAATGTAAATTGTGCATTCTGCATACGATAGATGTCGGGGTCAAAAGCCCCCGACTTTGATGCCTACGGATTGCTCCGTGCTACGCACTCCCACAATCCTACGATATTCTGTATGATTCTGATGTCCGGAATCAAATGGATTAATGAATTATATGCACTGCCCTGCATCAGAACCTATCGGTTCAATATTATACCTCGTTCCTGGTAGGTTGTAAATAAAAAACGGAAATCCCATCAGAAATTCCCGTCAGAAAGTGATGGCTGCATACTCTGCATTGGCAGCCTTTTTCAGATCATCCGGTTTCAGCCGGATCTGCATTCCGATCTTCCCGCCACTGACGTAAATCAGCTTCTGAGTACATGCACTTTCATCAATCACAGTCGGGAACTGCTTCTTCATTCCGATGGCAGTACATCCGCCCCGGACGTAACCGGTTACTTTGGTGATCTCTTTTACGTGGAGCATCTCAACCGATTTTTCACCTACGGCCTTCGCAGCTTTTTTCAGATCCAGTTCTGCCGCAATCGGAATGACAAAGACATAATGTCCACCGCTTTTTCCGACTGTGACGAGAGTTTTATAAACCTGTTCGTGAGGAAGTCCGATTTTATCAGCAACGGAAATGCCGTCAATAAATTCATCACATTCATAAGTCTGATACTCATAAGGAATCTTATTCCGGTCAAGAAACCTCATTGCATTTGTTTTTAATTCTTTTTTACTCAATATGACCGCCTCCTGATTTTTATACGGTTATCATTTCATAGAGTGGTTTGCGTACTTTTTTTCTTGTGACTTCTGCCAGTCCCAGTGCTGTAATATCAACGAGTGTTGTCTGAATCGGATCTTTCGTAAGATAAAAACGAAATTCCTGGAACAAAGTTTCTTCCATTTCAGGATCATCCATATTTACAAAGTCAACCAGAATGATGCCAGAAAGATTTCGCAGCCGGATCTGCCGGGCGGTTTCCCGGGCGGCTTCGAGGTTCAGCTTTAGGGCATCCGGTGTATTTTTGGATTTTTTAATACTTTTGCCGGAATTAACATCCACAACCGTTAAAGCTTCTGTGACCTGGATGACCAGGTATCCACCGTGTTTCAGCCAAACCCGTTCTTTCAGTGCGTTTTCGATGGCAGTCTGAGTGCTGTAGAGCTTTCCCAGTGGATAGCCGGCATCATCATACAGCCGGATGAGATAAGAACGTTCCGGTATTTCCCGGTCAAAAAAACTGCAGATCGTATGGTAAAGATCCGGATCATTTACAATAATCTCCTGCATTCCATCCATATAAGCATTTTTCAGATCTGTAATATAGGACGGAGGTGCTGATTTCAGGCAGGAAAAGCAGACTCTTGACATGGCATTGGAGGTCAGCCTCTCATACTCTTTTTTCAGATCTTCAATCTCCTTTACGACCGCCTCAAACGGAGCTTCCTTTGCATTGGTGCGGACAATGATCCCGAACCGGTCATTCTGATATGCCTGAAGCCGCAGCTTATAGGCATCCCGCTCTTTTTTAGGAATCTTGGAAGAAACTCCGATCCGGGTATTCCCATGCGTGAGGACTGCATAACGTCCGGTCAGGTTCAGATTTCCGGTGACAGTGGGAGCTTTTGTCTTAACCGCCTCCCTGCTGATCTGGACAAGAAGTTCATCTCCGATACAGAGAGCCTTTTTGCCGATCTTATGCGTAAACAGAGCTGTAGGCACTCCCTGCAGGTCAAAATAACAGTTGACACCCGGGGCAATCTCTATAAAAGCAGCTCCGATATTTGCAACAATATTCTGAACCTTTCCAATGTAGATATCGCCAATCTGATAACGGGCTTTTTCATCATTTTCAGGAGTACAGTGGATCTCGGTAATGCTGTCATTTTCTAAAAGAAAAGTCCAGACTTTCTTCTCTTTTTTTTCAATCAGTATCTTTCTTTTCATTCTTCGTCACCTGCCATCTCTGTTCCCATTGCTTCGAGTGGAATCAGAGAGCCATCTTCACTGCGGTCTGTATACATCTCCAGTCTGTGATGCTGAAATTTCAGAGAATCGAAAGTAAGACCGAGGAAGCAGCAGAAAGCCTCCAGGATCAGATCCGGTTTCAGGTTTTCCACACTGCCTGCTGCCACTTTTGTATAGATAGAATTTCCCCGGATCTCCCAGTCATAGATAAGAGGTCTGATATCTACTTCTTTTTCACTGCGTTTCGTCTGCTTGAGAATACGGATTTCCGGCTGTTCCATAAACCGGATAAAAGAATCCTTCCAGTCAGAGGGAAATTCTCCTTTACGGAGCGTGGACAGATAATCTGCACCGGCAAGAATCGTCATTCCGGTCATTTTCTTCTCATCGGAAATCCGGCGGATACTGAGTACCTCGATGCCTTCCACGCAGGCTTCATTCATTCTCCTGACAGCGTCCCGGCTGTTGACAGCCTCCCGGAGTTCTATGTCAAAATATTCACCGTCACTGGTCAGACCGATGCCAAGCGGATTGGCAAAGGACATGATCATATGGGGACTGTATCCTGTTGTAAATGCGATCGGAATATCAGCCCGACGCATAACCTTCTGAAAAAAACGCATGACATCAAGATGTCCGATAAAGCGGAGTGCCCCGTATTTTCTGAATTTAATTCTTGCTTTCATAACAGACACCTCCTCCAAATTTTGCTGCCCCACAACCGGAACACTGCATCCGGCAGTTCGGGGTCACAGTTTCTTTCATGGCACGTTCCCATTCTCTTCTCAGGAATTTCCGGCTGACTCCGATATCAATGAAATCCCATGGGAACAATTCATCTTCACTGCGTTCCCGGAGATTGTAAAACTCCAGATCAATACCGGTATTTTCAAAGGCCTGCATCCACAGTTCATTATGAAAACTTTCTGTCCAGGAATCAAACAGACATCCGAGCCGGTAAGCCTCTTCGATCAGCTTTCCGATCCGGCGGTCACCACGAGCCATTACGCCCTCAAGGACGGTGACCTGTGCATCATGCCAGTTGTATTTCAGGCTTTTCCGGTTGAGTTGTGCCTTAAACTCATCGTTGACGAGATGGGCCCGCCTCATATATTCTTCTGCTTTGCACATCGGAGCCCACTGGAACGGAGTGAACGGCTTTGGAACGAAGAAAGAAGAACTTGCAGTGATCTGACATTTTCCGTGCCGCTGATCCTTTGGAATTTCATAATATCTGCGGGCTACTTTTTCGGAAAGATGGGCGATCTCTTTCATATCATCTTCCGTCTCAGTCGGAAGTCCCAGCATAAAATAAAGTTTTACTTTGGTCCATCCGCCTTCAAAGGCCTGTCCGGCACCGTTCAGGATGACTTCTTCTGTCAGACCTTTATTGATCACATCACGCATTCTCTGAGAACCGGCTTCCGGGGCAAAAGTAAGACTGCTTTTCCGGATGTCCTGTACGCGGCTCATAACGTCCAGCGAAAATGCATCGATCCGCAGGGATGGCAGCGAAATATTAATCCCCTGCTCCTTAAATTCATCGATCAGGAAAAGAACCAGTTCTTTCAGTTCGGAATAGTCGCTGGAACTTAAGGAACTTAAGGAAATTTCCTCATGTCCGGTATTTTTCAGCATGGCATGGGCATATTCTTTCAGACGGTCGACATTCCTCTCACGGGTCGGACGGTAAAGCATTCCTGCCTGGCAGAAACGGCATCCACGGATACAGCCACGCTGGATCTCAAGAACCACCCGGTCCTGCGTGGCCTTGATAAACGGTACGACCGGCTTTTGCGGATAAGGTGCATCCGTCACATCCATGACGATCTGCTTCCTGACGACTGCAGGTGCGTGGTCATTTATCGGAGTAAAAGACTTTAAAGTGCCGTCCTCGTGATACTCAGCCTCATAAAAAGACGGTACATAAATTCCCTCGATCTGTGCGGCACGTTCCAGAAATTCGGTTCTGGATCTGCCACTGCCTTTCCATTCTTTGTAGGCATCCAGCAATTCGTCGTAAACCGTTTCTCCCTCTCCGATATAGAACAGATCAAAAAATTCAGCCAGTGGTTCGGGATTGTAGGTACATGGACCACCGCCAATGACAAAAGGATCTTCCAGTGTACGATCAGAAGAATGAAGCGGAATATGGCTTAATTCCAGGATCTGAAGGATATTCGTGTAGCACATCTCAAACTGGATCGTGATCCCCAGAAAATCGAAAGATCTGACCGGATCCTGAGATTCCAGCGTAAAAAGAGGGAGATCCTGCTCCCTCATGATCTTGTCGAGATCCATCCATGGTGAATAGACACGCTCACACCATACATCCTCTCTGCGGTTGAACATATCATATAGGATCTGAATACCGAGGTGCGACATTCCGATCTCATAGACATCGGGAAAGCACATGGCAAAGCGTACCGCAATCTCACCGGCTTCCAGTTCTTTCTCTTTCATTACCGCATTTACCTCACCGCCGATATAACGGGCGGGCTTTTCAATATTCAGTAAAATATCATCATCTAATGCTAATTTTCTCATGGTTACTCCTTGGTTTGCTTTTGAAAATACTTACATAATCATAGCTTTAACAGAGAGAAAAAGCAACCTCTTTTAGGAATTTTGACATTATGAAATCTCCTCAATTTTTTCCCCAATGATGATCGTCCGGGGTATAAAAATACAGTTCATCTTCTTTCCAGACCAGGAATCCTTTTTCTGTCTTTCCCATAACCTCAAGGGTGGTGTAGTCAGAGTATTCATCAAAAATGGTACTGCTGCTCTTTCAGGTCATACCAGTTGACATACTGTATTTTAGAGGAATCTTCGGAACGTGTCTCCTTAATAAGAAGAATAAGATCCCGATCAATTACCCAGACTTTGTCGACAGAGGCATCCCAGTCAAGAACATCTTCCTGCTTTTGGGTTTTGAGATTATATTTTACGAGCCGGTGTTCGTTGTCCGGCTGGATATATAAAGTATTGTCTGCAATGATCTGTGAATCTTTTACCCTGGATTCATACAAAGGCTCCATGGTCTGCTCTTTCAGGTCATATTGAAGATAGGTACAGCGTCCATCAATGTCAGAATCGTTAAAGGGTTGTTGAAGAAGATATAAATGATCCTCATCAGCACCGGCAGGAACGGTATACAGACCGCTGTTTTCCGTTCCATTCAGTATCAGTGTTTCTTTCCCGGTTTTCAGATCATACAGGATAATCGATGGCTCGGCTGTATAGCTGCCACTTCCATCTTCAAAATCATTTAATGTCTGGACGGATAAAATGATCCTGTCTTTATAAAATGCAGCAGCGTTGGGATAGACTCTTCCGTATTGAAAAGTGTGCAGTTCCTTTTTCTCTGTACCATCTTCCTTCATGGAGTATAATTTCAGGACATCGTTCTGTTCGCCGGAATCAAAGGCCTGAACGATATAATAAATGAAACCGTCACAATAGGCTACGGATCCCATCAGATCAGGGGAGACTTCTACCGCGGGACACTCCGCAGAGTCATGCCTGCAATTTACCTTTTGACATAATACGGTTTTTTTAGAGCTTTTTTTATCAATGAAATAAAGTCTGCACAGTTCGGATTCCCATTCTATATAATAGATTCCCTGATCCGATTCGCAATAACTGAGCATGGAAATATAGCGATCGTGGGAATTAAATGGGTTATCAGGGTCTTTTCGGTCTGAAGACTGACTGTTACATCCCGGCAGAAGCAGACAGATAAAAAATACCAGTATCAGATGCATGAAACATTTCTTTTTATTCATTCCTCATCTTCCTTTCTGTGATGAAAGCGGCACAGACCGCAAGGATCAATAATGTGCCTGAAATAAAGTAAACGGATGCTGTAAATATAAAAAATAAGTTGTGGACTATCTGAAGCCATGCGACTGGAAAATAGGGGGAAAGCAGTGTTGGAATTACTGTACATCCCAGAATAATAGCCGGCATCAGGTAGCGTCTTTTTGACAGTTCTGCAAGTCTGGATAAGAGGAGCAATGCCAGGACTACGAAGATGCACTGCAAAAGGGTTCCAAGGAAAAAAATGGAACGGATGGAGCAGGTAATCCCGGTTTCTCTGAAAATTTCCAGGCAGTTGGCGGGAGCGTCCCAGTCAAGCCGATAATGGCTGCTGCTCCATATCAGCCGCAGAACTGCACCCAGCAGACAAAAAGGAATAAAATAAAGCAGTAATGTCAAAAACTTAAAATAAAAAAGTTTTCTCCTGCCGAAAAGGCTGGATTTTTGTAATAATTCCATATGGGTTGCCTTTTCTCTGTAAAAAACCGAAATCACAAGAAAGGCAAAAGACATACAAAGCAGGATGACCCAGGAACGCGACAAGGGTGTATTGGTAAATAAAAGTGTATATTGTGCATCCTTCAGGAGAAGGGGGGATCTTCCGTCTTCCCGCAGTTCCCGGACTCGGTCGGCATATCGTTGAAAGCCGCCTTCGCATTCCAGTTCCTGCTGTAATTTATAAGCAGTAACAGAGTTTTCAGTGGTTTCGAGTTCTGTATATAAAGCTGCGATCCGCTGTTCTTCATTCTGAAGTTTTTCATCAGTCTGATCATCAATCCGGTCGCCAAACTGATCAATATAATTCTGATAATAATATTCATCCGTCCCGAAATAGTCGTTGTATTGTGACAGAATGAATATCTGGATCATGATACAGGCAAGAAAAAGAACCAATCCTTTCTGACAGATAAAAGTTTTCTTTAATTCGTAGAAAAACAAACCATGTACCCTGTTGCTGCGATGGAAAGAAAAAACTTTCGCTCTTTTTGCAGATTGGTACTGTTTTTTCCCGAATAGCAGGCAGAGCAGAGAAAGAACGAATAACAGGGGTATGCCCCAGTATGCTTCTACAAGCAGACCATGAAAGCGGATCAGGTCATAACTACGAATGAAAGATTTTCCCTGCAAAAGCGTCCATATATTCCACAGTCGAAGTACAGAATTACTGTCATTTCCCTGAAATCTGTCTGACAACAGAAAACTGAATCCTATAAATCCGGCAAGCAAAAAAGAAACTGCCATTTCAGAATTAAGGCGGCGAGCCAAAAAGACAGCAAGGCTGGTAAGTATAAAGAATGCAAAGCTCTTCAAAAGCAGGAAGATGCAAAAATAAGTTAAAATATTCCAGTCATATGGAACAGCATGGTATCCGGGAATACTTTGTATGGCAGCAGTCATTGAAGGAAAGCCATACAGAAAACCGGACAGAACAAAAGTAAAATAAAAAAGTCAGTAACAGATAGAAAATAATGCTGAAATAGACGGTTAAAAATTTTTGCCGGGTACAGTCGCCGCTGCCCGTTTTTTTGTGGTAAGAGAAAAGGCGTACTGTCCGCTTCTCTGCTCCTGTATAAATACGATGCTGGTCAGATAAATTAGCAGGATTACTGTAAATAAATCCGCAGGGTAAAATTCCATCAGCTTTCGGATCCCCTGATATGGCTGAAGCGTTAACGGAAAATGCAGGGTAAGTTTTTTATATCGTTCTGCAATTCTCTGCATATATTGATTCTGACTGGAAGCAGTTCCCTGAAAGACAGAAATTTCCTGGCTTTGGGTATACCGGTTCTGAATAGATTGTCGGTAATCTTCATAACCGGTTATGGAATCCATCTCAGAATGGATGAGTTCAAGAGCATGACCTTTTATATAATCTGTCTCATCGGTTAAGGTAAAAGCATTTAACCGGTCAGCAGCCTCATCTGCAGGAAGAGAATCCAGAGTTTTATGGTAGTCGAGGTAGGCGGTACGGATTTCAGAATCCATGGCTGCATCAGCCCGGAATATGGCAGCAGATAACATCAGAAAAAGAAAAACAACTTTCAGGACTGCTCCGTTTTTCCAGACTTTTTTCCATTCATAGAGAAAAATGTTCATGGGACACCTCCTCTTTCGTCATTAAAATAGTACAGGTAGACATCTTCCAGTGTCGGATAAACAAAAGAAGCCTGTGGAGGAAGTATGGCAGGATCATTTAATATGAGTCTGACAAAAATATCTTCTTTACGTCGGTAAATACTACTGATTCTGCCGTACGGTTCGAGTTCTTTCAATGGACGGGAAAAAATTTATCTCACAGACCTTTGATGTAAGCTGGCTGGTCAACGCACCGGGAGGATCGACTTTGATTAGTTTCCCTTTCTTTAATAGCAAAATCTGCGATGCGATCAGTTCAATGTCGCTTACGATATGCGTTGCGAGCAGGATGATCTTATCTTTTGAATATTCAGCGATCAAATTCCTCAGTTCAAGTCGCTTTTGCGGATCAAGTCCGGCGGTAGGTTCATCTAAAATCAGAATTTCCGGATCATTTAAAAGAGCCTGAGCAAACATCAGTCGTTGCTGCATACCACCGGAGAGAGTCTGGATTTTATCCTTTTTCATAGCTATAAGCCGGGTTCGGAGAAGAAGCTCTTCTGCTCTGAGAGCTACCTCTTTTTTATGCATGCCTTTTAATGAACCGACATAATAGAGATATTCCTGTACTGTAAAGTCCGGGTAAAGACAGGAATGCTGGGGCATATATCCAAGACGGTCCAAAAAATTGTTCCGATGCATACGGATGTCCTCTCCGTCAAATAAGACAATACCATCAGTTGGTTGGATCAGCATACAGATTAATTTCATAAGGGTACTTTTTCCGGCACCATTTGGACCAAGAAGTCCATAAATGCCTGGAGTCAGCTGAAGGTTAAGTCTGTCCAGGGCAATAGTTTCACCATAAGTTTTACAGAGATTTTTCATTTCTAAAAGCATGGTTTAGTCCTCCTTTTGAGCATCAAACTGAGACTGAATTCCGGAGAGGACGGATTCAATTCCTGCATCATATAATTTCTGGTTCTGCTCTTTCAAAAATGTGTTCAGATCAGAAATCTCCTCACTTTCAGCCGTGAAAACTGCTTCATGGCAGATGGCTGCAATTCCTGATATTTGTTCCCATGTTGTATCATCAACATCAGGAACAAAATTGCTGCAAGGAAGAAGGAGAGACTCATCCTCTAAAAGTTTCTCTGAAACCAGAACTTTATCAGTTACTTCATATTCGTTCGGATAAGCTATCAGATTATTCCCTACCGGACTGAAACTGCCCACACTTGAAATTACCTGATTAAATTTATAGATGGCGTGTCCATTCTCTAGCGTATAATCTTTATCCGGAACTCCATAGATCATAAGATTGGACAGCGTCTCATCGTACATGGATGCAGCAAGAACTTCAATGGCAAGCTGTTGGTTGGAGCTGGTATTGAGAACACCATTCCCAATTGAAGGACACAGATATCTCTTTCCGAGAGAAAAACGAATCCTGTCGGAATAAGCAGTTGATACAGTCAGTTCTTCTAAAGTTGGAATGGTTTCAATCGTAAATACCGGCACTGCTGTCTGAAGTTCTGTGTGGATATCCAGATCTTCACGGTAGATCCTTTGTGCTAATGAAAGATTGTTCAGCATTTCTTCTGTAGTCAGCAGATTTACAATTTTACCATTTTCCCGGTCGACAGCGAGACTGGAATCCGAAAAGCCACGCAAAAGCGGCAGATACTTATAATAGTTACAGTTGCCTAAAGAAAGATCATCGGCAGAAGTTAAATAGTATTTTTTGTCCAGCAATCGGTTATCCTCAAAATATGGGAACAGAAAATCAATCACCTCTTCAGGAGTCATAGAGGTGATTTCCTGTTCGTTAAGAGTCAGGTTATAGTCTTTAAGAAATGAGGCGGAAAAACTGTAAACAGTATCAGAAAGAGGCATAGATCCACGGGGAATCTGATAAGTTTTTCCGTTGATCCTGTTGACATTCCATATAGGATCAGGCAGTGAATCTAAAACGGAAGAATTTTTTTCAGATGCAAGAGAATCGTCCAAAGCAACAAACTCCCTGTATTCCATAGGAGAAAATGGTACTATGTCAGCCTGAGGATCCTGCTCTTTCAGAGTCCGGATAAGATGAGCAGAAAAGTCAAGACTCTTTTTATAAGTATCAGTGATACTGTCAGATTCATCAGAAGACATATCCATATCCGGCAGATACCGAAAAGTAACCTTTGCAGGAATGTCCAATTCTTCCAGCCGTTTGTTGAACAGGTCGAACCGTTCAGAACTCAGATCTTCATAAGGAACTGCATCTTCAATATGAAAGAAATGGGGATTGGAAATATACCAGACGATCTCTTCTTTTTTTTGAAAGGAACATCCACTTAACAGCAGACAATGCAGAGAACATAAAAGCAGGATGGAAAAATATTTTAATTTTTTCATAAACGTCTCTCCTCTATTAATAAATAAAAATCCCCAGCCCACGAGATGGCTGGGGTCATTTAAATAGTAATTATAAAATAAATTAATTAATAATACTTTGTTACACTTCCGCCTTTTGCACCATCTAAATAGTATACCATAGTTCCCATATAACTACTGTAATGAGATGGTGCGTATTTAGTGATACTAAGCTGACCTTTAGCTAAAGAACCGGTTACTTGCTGAGTATTTTTATTACCAAGTATATCTATAGATGTATAACTACCATTAATTTTTTTCGCAGTGACTGGATTTGAAGGAGTGTTATTTTCAGTCACCTTAAATGTTCCTGAAGTTTTAGCAAGAGTAATTGTTCCAGTACAATCTTTAGCTGCACGTGCAGTTGCGGCACTAACGTTGAATGTAGATGCTGTTACGCTGATTAATAACCCACAAATCACAAGTACTTTTCTAATCTTCATATAAAATCCTCCTTTGTGAAGAGAATCCGTTCTTTGATAAAAGTATATAATACAAAGCGAAAAATGCAATTAAAATATACAAAAATACATATTATATTTTAAAAATATGATTTATAATAAAAATGTGCTGATAAATACATAAAAAGAAAGAAAAATATACAAAATTTATAATAAGCAGAAAATTGGATACAAAAACGTTCTCATAAAGATTCAAATAATGGATACAAATACTCTGCAAATATAAATAGCAAGAAATATATAATCCAGTCAGATATACATTGCTTGCTATGAAATATTTCTGTTATATTCAACTTAAAACATCAATATGAATACTAATGTATCCATAATTTTAGTGGAGCTTAATCGTATTGATAAAATCCATTTCATTTCCGGAGATTTCTTTCTGAATCTCGTTGACGATCTGTGTGCTGCTGATATCTGCCGGTTTCAGATGGTTCTGTTCTATGTAGACAAAGCTTAAAAAGAGAAAGACTGACAGCATCAGCCTGGCAAAGAAAGACCCAGAATGATGTTCAGCCTCCCCGGAATCAGGGGTATCATAAAGTTCGTGATAGATATGACCGTAGCGTGGATGAACGGCGGGTATGGCAGCAGAATCCTGATAGAGTCTGCGGGTCTGCTTTAAGAGTTCACGGCGACGAAGTTCGGAATCATTCATAGTCTGTTCTCCTGCTGATAGAATCCCGTGGCTCGTTGTGCAGGCAAACGAAAAAGATCCACGGGATCTTCTGGATGTATGCACGGCAATAAAAAGACACAGGATACTGAAGTTACAATATCCTATGTCTGTCTTTCTTTTTTCAGAACTTTTCAAATCTGAAATGTATTTCCGATTCAATTTATCTTATCAGATTTCAGTCTCAATTTATCTTACTGGATTTCAGACTTAATTGATTCCTACCGGTCTGCCAGTTCCTTGGTGATGTCATCCCAGGTAATTCCTTTTTCTGCCATAAGTACCATTGCATGATACAGAAAATCGGAAAGCTCATATTTTACTTCTTCCGGGTTGGGATTCTTGGCGGCAATGACAACTTCTGTTGCCTCCTCGCCCACTTTCTTGAGAATCTTGTCTAATCCTTTATCGAACAGATAATTAGTGTAAGAACCTTCCTTTGGATGCTCCTTGCGGTCTAAGATCGTATTGTATACGGATTCAAAGATCTGAAGCGGATTTTTCGCATCATAGTCAGCTCCGACGATGGTTGTATAAAAGCAGGATCTGTTGCCGGTATGGCAGGCAGCTCCGATCTGTTCTACTTTTGCGAGAAGGGTATCCTTATCGCAGTCGATGGCAAGAGATTTTACATACTGGAAGTGTCCCGAAGTTTCTCCCTTGATCCACTGACTTTGTCTGCTGCGGCTGAAATAAGTCATGCGGCCGGTCTTGACAGTATGCTCAAAAGCCTCCTCATCCATATAGGCTACCATGAGGACTTCATTTGTCTTGTAGTCCTGTGTTACAACCGGGAGCAGTCCATCTGAGTTCAGTTTAAATTCGCCGAAATCCATCAGACTTTCAAAGGTTGTCATGCGGATTCCATTTTTCACGCAGATATCTTTGAATACATTAAAATCCATATCCAGCCGGCTGATAAAGCGTCCTGAAACGCCTTTGACACCGTCGCTTTTAAGAATATTGAGGATCTCACTCTCTTCCATGGTATCGGTTACGACTACACACTGGATCTCAGTGACATTTACAACAGAATTAAGATCCAGACGGTGCATAAAGATCATTTCTGTACTGTACTCCTCGATCAGATGCTGCTGCTTGAACAGTGCGTCAAAATCATTCAGTGAAACTGCAATCCGTTCCTTGCCGAATCGCTGGGAAACTTCTTTGATCAGTTCAATCGAAAGTGGTTTTGAGAAATTCAGCATGGCACGTTTAGCACCTGCATAGAGGATCTTTTTTACATCTTCAGCACGACGGATATTACCGCCTGCGATCATCGGAATACTGATCACACGGTTGATCTGCTTGATCAGTTCGATGGATTCATCATGTTCTTCATCCGAGTCAGACAGATCAAATACGATCAGTTCGTCTGCTCCTTTTTCATTGTAGTGTTTTGCAAGGGCAATGACATCGTCTGACAGAACAGAATAATCGTCAAACCATGTAACTGCCTTTCCTTTATCTATAAAAATACATGGGGTTAATCTCTTATAACTCATGTCCGGGTTACTCCTTTATTTCCTTTTAAGGGATGGCTTTCAAAAAATCAGCCTACAAACTGCCTTTCGTGGACCATACTTCACTGATCCGTGGTTCTTCGGATACTGCCAGATCCAAAGCCTTTCCAAATGCCTTGAAAAGAGCTTCTGCCATGTGATGGTTATTTCCGGCATCCAGGATCTTCAGGTGAAGATTCATAGCGGCACTGTACGATACGGCATAGAAAAATTCACGAACCATTTCGGTATCCATTGTTCCGAGGAAAGGTACGGTAAATTCAGCCTGGAAGTTCAGGTAGGGTCTGCCAGAAAGATCGACAGCTCCGAGTGCAAGTGTCTCATCCATTGGGAGTATAAAATAGCCGTAACGTTTAATACCGGCTTTATCGCCCAAAGCTTCTGCAATGGCATGACCAAGCACGATCCCGGTATCTTCGATCGTATGGTGGGAATCTACTTCTGTATCGCCTTTGACGCTGACGGTCAGGTCAAAAAGTCCGTGACGGGCAAAGCCGTCCAGCATATGATCGAAAAAAGGGATTCCGGTGTCAATCTGATTTTTCCCATGACCATCCAGGTTGATGGTCAGTTCGATATCGGTTTCTTTTGTCTTTCTTTTACAGCTTGCAATGCGGTTCTTTTTCATATCCTGCCAACTCCTCTTATTCAAATCTTACTTTAATGGAATTTGCATGTGCAGTTAAATGTTCTGCTTCGGCAAATTTTTCGATATCTGTATGGATCTTTTCCAGTGCATCCTTTGAATAGGAAATGATGCTGGATTTCTTGATAAAATCATCTACAGATAACGGGGAGAAGAACTTGGCAGTTCCGTTGGTAGGCAGAACATGGTTCGGACCTGCAAAATAGTCTCCCAGCGGCTCGCTGGAGTATTCTCCGATAAAGATTGCTCCTGCGTTGCGGATCTTTGTCATCACTTCAAACGGGTTGGCTGTGACGATCTCAAGATGCTCGGATGCAATCGAATTTGCCGCATCAATGGCATCTTCCAGGGTGTCTGCAACAAGGATATGTCCGTAATGATCCAGAGATTTCTGAATGATCTCTCCTCTGGAAAGCTCTTTGATAAATGCATCTGTCTGTGCGGAAACCTTCTCTGCAAGTTCCATACTTGTTGTTACCAGAATAGCAGAAGCCAGTTCATCATGCTCTGCCTGGGAGAGAAGGTCTGCTGCCACAAACCGCGGATTGGCTGTCTCATCTGCCAGGACGAGAATCTCACTTGGTCCGGCAATGGAATCAATGCTTACATGACCATAAACGGATTTTTTCGCCAGTGCAACGTAGATATTTCCCGGTCCGACGATCTTATCAACTTTCGGAATGCTTTCAGTTCCGTATGCCAGGGCTCCGATAGCCTGTGCTCCACCGACTTTATAGACTTTATCTGCTCCGGCTTCTTTTGCCGCAACTAATGTGGTAGGAGTTACTTTCCCATCTTTTCCCGGAGGAGTTACCATGATGATCTCATCAACTCCGGCTACTTTTGCAGGCATGATATTCATCAGTACGGAAGACGGATAAGCCGCTTTTCCACCCGGAACATAGACACCGACTCTCTGGAGTGCAGTCACTTTCTGACCAAGGATCGTTCCATCTGGCTTGCTGTCAAACCAACTGTATTGCATCTGCTTTTCATGATAAGTACGGATATTGACGAGAGCTTTCCGGATGATACCGAGCAGTTCTTCTCCTACTTCTGTATAGGCCTCCTCAATTTCAGTATCTGTGACAAGGATCTGGGAAGCATCCAGTTTTACTCCGTCAAATTTTTCTGTATAACCAAAGAGAGCTTCGTCTCCTTTTTCCTTTACATCGTTGAGGATCTGCTGGACACTGGCTTCGTATTTTCCGTAGCTGTTGGGACTTCTTTTCAGAAGGTCTTCCAGCAGATTTTTCTTTGTACTTTCTGTTAATTTTTCAATACGCATTTTTATTCCTCCCTGAGCAGGTTTCTGAGATTTGTGATGAGTTCCTTAATGCGGTCATTCTCCATACGCATACTGACCGGATTGACGATCATACGGGCGGACAGAGGGCATACTTCTTCTAATACGACCAGTCCGTTTTCTTTCAGTGTAGAACCGGTTTCAACGATATCTACAATGACTTCGGAAAGCCCTACGATCGGAGCAAGCTCGATAGATCCGTTTAACTTTACAATCTCAACTGTCTGATGCTTTTTATTATAAAAATAGTCTTTCGCGATATTCGGGTATTTTGTGGCAACACGGATCAGTTCGTGATGCTGCAGTTTCTCTGCTGTCTCTTCACGACCGCAGACACACATCCGGCATTTTCCAAATCCTAAGTCGAGTACCTCATGGACTTTTCGGCCTTCTTCAATGATGGTGTCCTTCCCGACTACGCCGATATCGGCAGCACCATATTCTACATAGGTCGGTACATCCGGACCTTTTGCAAGGAAGAACCGGAGTCCCAGTTCTTCATTGGTAAAGATCAGTTTGCGTGAATTTTTATCTTTCATCTCGTCGCAGGTAATTCCGAGCTTTTCCAGCATATCAAGAGTCTTACTGGCAAGACGCCCTTTGGTCAGTGCAAATGTTAAATATCTCATAGGTTCTGCTCCTTTACTTCTGCTTTTTCGTGTCCATGATCTTCTTTTCGCCTGTGCGGAAATTGATCATCTCAATCTTCAGGTCATCCCGGAGATACAGCATGGTCATGACGGAAGATCGCTTTCCGTATTCTTCGTATACCTGTCGGTCTTCATCAGTATTACGCTTGAGCATTTCAATATTTTTCCCTTTATTGCGGAACGTTCTTGCAAGGGAGATGGCCCACTTTTCAGTATCCTGTGTATAGACGAGAAGATTGCGGCTGCCGGTCTCTACCTGGATGTTCTGCCGGTTCAGGGCATTCATCAGTTCATCTAAAATGATGGCGAAACCGATGGACGGTGTATTCTTACCGAATTTTTCAAGCAGATGATCGTAACGGCCTCCACGGACGACAGCATCTCCTGTTCCGTAAGTATAAGCACGGAAAATGATACCGGTATAGTATCCGTAGCTTCCGCTCATGCTCAGATCAAATGTGACATGGTCTTCCACTCCGTAAAGGTGGAGAAGCTCATCAATCTGCTTTAAGCGATGAATTGCCTGACTGGCTTTTTTCTTCCGGGGCAAACAGAAAGTGCCTGATCCAGGATCTCTGCTCCTCCGGATCAGTTCAGGCAGAAGATGAAATGCTTCTTTGACAGAGTCAGCAACATCCATATGATCCAGTACTTCCTCTACTCCAAAGAAGTTACGGTTGGCGATGAGGGTACGGAGCTCTTCTGCTTCATCCTCCTCAAGACCTGCTGCCAGGAACAGACTCTGGATAAAGTCCACATCGTCCGATACTGACCTGAAATTCTTTCAGTCCGGTTTTCTTCAGTCCGTCCACCACCATGGCGAGCATTTCTGCATCTGCCTCGATGGAATCAACACCGATCAGCTTCTGCACCAAGCTGGGTGTTCTCTTTCACCGTCCCTGA
>ENA-OQDC01000271-OQDC01000271.1-human-gut-metagenome-genome-assembly--contig:-NODE-271-length-39563-cov-5.207196_pt1 | contig 39563 bp, 38 predicted proteins | sample MGYA00242770_ERZ504601 | MGnify/ENA primary metagenome ERZ504601 (study PRJEB26092, sample SAMD00036305) | human gut metagenome | host: Homo sapiens | study: EMG produced TPA metagenomics assembly of...
CATAGCTCCAGTCTTCTAGTTCATAAATAAGCATATCTATTATTTTTGCTTTATAATAACTGCTATTACATTTGGCTTAACGCTTTAAGATTTCTTAATCATTTTCTGAAAATGGCTGAGATTCTTTCTTGTTTCTTTGAAGATTTTGTTAATTGCTCCAGTTGATTCATCTGACTCACCCCTCGCTTCTTAAACTTCTCCATCGCTCTCTAGCTGCTCTTCCGATCGTTTATTTATTTTTATCATATACTCGAAATCTACAGTTGGCCAACCACCACAAAAATTAAAATTTAAAATGTCACATCCTTACCATAATAAATACATTCCAATATCTTCTCCATATCCTCAACAGATGTTTCTCTCGGATTAGATCCCGTACAAGCATCTCCAACTGCTCTCTCTGCGATCATATGTTTCTTCTCAATGAATTCTTCTTCATTTACTCCGAAATCTTTCAGATTAGACACAATATTAAGACTTGCTCTCAAATCTTCCACTGCCTTAATCAATGATAAAGTCAGTGCCTTATCAGTCACTCCAGGAAGTCCTAATTTTCTTGCGATCATTGCGAATCTGTCTTCACAGACTTTGGCATTGTACTGGATGACATATGGAAGATAAATTGCATTTGCACATCCATGAGGAATATGTCCTGTGTCAAAGACTGCTCCTGTCTTATGGGCTAAGGAATGTACGATTCCAAGCAATGCATTAGAAAATGCCATTCCTGCTAAGCACTGTGCGATATGCATGTTTCCTCTTGCCTGCATGTCTCCTTCATAGGATGCTTTCAGGTTATCAAAGATCATCTCGATCGCATGAATCGCTAATGGATCTGAGAATGGGGAATGTAATCCTGCAACATAGGCTTCGATTGCGTGGGTTAATGCATCCATTCCCGTATGTGCTGTTAATGTCTGTGGCATTGTTTCTGCCAGTGATGGATCTACGATTGCTACATCTGGTGTGATCTCAAAATCAGCCAGTGGGTATTTGATTCCTGTACTGTAATCTGTAATTACTGAGAATGCCGTTACCTCTGTTGCTGTTCCTGAGGTTGATGGAATTGCGATAAATGTTGCTTTATTACGAAGTGGTGGAATTGTAAATGGATCTTTGATGTCATCAAAGGTTGTCTGTGGATGCTCATAAAATACCCACATTGCCTTTGCTGCATCAATTGGTGATCCTCCACCCATTGCGATGATCAGGTCTGGTTCAAATTCCTGCATCACTTTGGCACCTTTCATAACTGTTTCTACAGATGGATCTGGTTCAATTCCTTCGATCAGTTTCGTCTCAATTCCAGCTTCTTTTAAATATTCAACAACTTTGTCAACAAATCCAAAACGTTTCATGGATCCGCCGCCTAGGCATAAAACTGCTTTGTTTCCTTTGATTGTTTTTAGTGTCTCTAATGCGTTTTCTCCGAAGTATAATCTCTTGGTAATGTAAATCTTGCCATAACTATACATCTCCTTTTACCTGGATGACCGAAATTGAACCCTTCCTAACATATTCGATTTCAATCGATTGTTTCGCTACAAATACATTGTACACTATTGTTAAAAATTTATCAATGGTTTCTTGCAGATTTTTATCATTTATTCCCCAATATAAAAATCTGCATCAAAAAAAGAACCTTGTACAATCACAAGATTCTTTTTCTCTTTTGTATATTCTTATTTATGTCCACGGACTTTTAAATATTCCTCTAATCCATGTCTTCTCAACTTACATGCTGGGCATTCTCCACATCCATCTCCCATCACTCCGTTATAACATGTCAGGGTTTCATTTCTCACAATATCAAAAACACCTAATTTATCAGCCATCTCCCATGTCTGTTTCTTATCGATCCACATCAATGGTGTGATCACTTCAAATTCGTAATCCATGGCAAGTGTTAAGGTTGTCTCCAATGATGAGATAAAGACATGGCGACAATCTGGGTATCCACTGAAATCACTCTGGGATACACCGGTTACTAATACATGAATTCCTCTTTGTTTTGCAAAAACAGCTGCAAATGTTAAGAATAACATGTTTCTTCCATCAACAAATGAATTTGGTGTTCCTTCTTTTGGTGCTTCATGATCTACTTCCATATCAACTCTGGTAAGAGAGTTTGGCGCTAACTGGTTTAATAGTTCCATATCTAAGATATGATGTTCTACCCCGTGTTCTTTACAGATCTTCTTGGCACATTCAAGTTCCTTGGAATGTCTCTGCCCGTAGTTAAATGAAAGTGCGATCACTTCATCGTATTTCTTCTTTGCCCAGAAAAGGCATGTTGTGCTGTCTTGTCCACCGCTGAATACAACAACGGCTTTGTTTGGTTTTGCCATTTTGCTTATCTCCTTTTCTTATTTTCCTGCCTGCATCATAAAATGCCATTTTAATGTAGAATCTGTGTCAAATGCTCCACGAAGTGTTGTTGTCACTGTCTTAGCATTTTGTTTTTTGATTCCTCTTGCACTCATGCAGCTATGGCACCCTTCGATATAAACGGCTACATCTTCACTTCCTGAAACTTCCATGATGATCTCTGCGATATCACTTCCGATTCTTTCCTGAAGCTGTAAGCGTTTTCCAACCATGTCACAGATTCTTGCAATCTTGCTAAGTCCTAATACTTTATCTTTTGGCAGATATGCCACAGAAACTTTCATATCATACATTAATGCCATATGGTGTTCGCAATAGCTAAAGATATCTATATCTTTTACGATCACCATATCTTTGTGGTCTTTGACACTTAGATCATCTTCAAATGTTTTTGAAAACATCTGTGCGATCTCATGATTACTATAATTCATTCCCTCAAAGACTTCTTCATACATTCTTGCGACACGATCTGGTGTTTCTTTTAATCCTTCACGATCTGGATCATCTCCAAGTGCAACAAGGATTCCTCTTACGTGTTCCTTGATCGCTTCTTTATCGATTGCCATAGTATTTCCTCCCATAATAAATTAGTACTAAACGCCTGTCTTGTCAGGATCCCATACGACTTTGTGGATCTGAATCTGGAATCTGACTTTGTTAAGCTTGTTTTCTTTCATAAATTCAACGATTTCTTCTGGTTCGATCTTGCCAAATACAGGACTGAAATATATGATAGCCTTCTGGCACAGGCTGAATCTTTCGATGATTTCTTTTGCTCTGTTTAAATCTTCCCTGCTTCCAATAACAAATTTGACAACATCCCATGGTTTTAAATATTCCATATTTTCAAGGCACATACTCTCTTCCATGTTGCTGGATGGAAGTTTATAATCCATTGTCATTGTCAATCTGTTATCTCTTTCTTTATAATATTTGATCGGTACACTTCCGTTTGTCTCAATCTCAATCTCAACTTTTGGCATCATTAAGATACTTCCGATCAGTTCTGATACATTTTCATCAAGAAGTGGTTCTCCACCAGTTAATGTAACGAGTTCTACTCCTGCCTCTTTAATTCTTTCTACGATCTGTGGCGCTGTTAAAAGTTCACACTTTGCATTTCTTTTGTTTGCCCATGTTGTGTCACAGTAAGAGCAGTTTAAGTTACATCCTTTCAGGCGGACAAACATCGCAAGACGCCCCGCCTTCTTTCCTTCTCCGTTGATGCTTACGAAGGTCTCTACTACTTTAAATGTTTCCATCTCATCTACTCCCCATAAGCTGCCATATTATTTGGTGTCTCATAGACTTTCACTAATTTGACATCATATCCATTTTCTTTGACTCTGTCATAGAAATATTTTGCAAAATTTTCTGCCGTTGGGCGAAAATGTACGAAGATCATTCTAAATTCTTCTTCTCTTAACGCTTCCACAGTTTTTTCCTTTTAATGTCCCTTCTTCTATAATAAAGCTGTGGTCAAACTCATCTGCTATTTTTTTGGATATCATCTTTTAACTGTCCAAAATCAACGAGCATTCCTCTCATCTGACCAGTTTGTTCTAATGTTTCATTCTGTACGGTAACTTCTAATTTCCAACGATGACCATGAATATTACTGCATTTTCCTTCATAACCCGATAAAAAAATTGAGCTGAGTCAAAGCATGCGTGTGTCGTTAACTGATACATATTTCTATTTTCCCTTCTAGATATATTTTACAATCAAAAAATGGATATAGGCGAACGTACCTATATCCTGAAAATCTAATTCTCAGTCCTAGTTTTGTTTATAGACAGGATGGTACGAATGAACTGTCTTTGATTACTAAAATCTTATCTAGTATATCATTATTTTATTAAAATAGCAAACAGAGATTGCAAAAATTTCACAATCTCTGTCTGCCAGTTATAATATTGCTTATGAAAATATGAGGAATTAATTTATTGTAAATTTTGATTTACAACCTTATTTATTTAATGGTTTCTTTGTAAATGACATTACGACCATTCCGATCACTGCTCCAACAGCAACTGCGATTAAATACTGTACTGGATTTGTGATAACTCCGATAACAAAGATTCCACCATGTGGTGCTGGAAGTCCGCATTTAAATGTCATGGATAATGCACCTGCTACTGCAGATCCTACGATACATGGAGGCAGGATATGGATTGGATCTCCTGCTGCAAATGGGATAGCACCTTCTGTGATGAATGATAATCCCATGATATAGTTTACAACACCAGATTTTCTTTCATTCTCTGTAAAACGATTCTTGAAGAATGTTGTACAAAGTGCGATTGCAAGTGGAGGTACCATTCCTCCTGCCATAACAGCTGCCATGATCGCATACTGTTCTGGTCCTGCATTGGCTACAGTTAACTGTGCTGTACCAAATACGTAAGCTGCTTTATTAAATGGACCACCCATATCGATAGACATCATTCCACCAAGAACTGCTCCTAAAAGGATAGAACTTGTTCCACTCATGGATGATAAGAAATTGTTAAGTCCTGTATTGATTGCTCCTACGACTGGGTTTACTGCGATCATCACAACACCCATGACTAAAATACCGCAAACTGGGAATAGTAAGATTGGTTTTAATCCTTCTAATGCACTTGGTAATTTATCAAATAATTTTCTTAATAATACGACAATATATCCACCAACGAAACCTGCAAATAATGCTCCGATAAATCCAGATGAGATTGCTTTGCTTGAATCATATGCCATAATATTTGCAAATGTATAACCACCGTTTGCTAAAGCTCCACCAACGAAACCTACGGCTAAACCTGGTCTGTCTGCAATACTCATTGCGATAAATCCAGCTAAGATTGGAAGCATAAATCCAAATGCCTGTTCACCAATTGTCTTTAATAATGCTGCAAGTGGTGTATTCTTACCGAAGTTTGCTGGGTTAATCGCCTGATTATCTACTAAGAACGCTAAGGCGATCAAAATACCGCCACCGATTACGAATGGAAGCATATGGGATACACCATTCATCAGATGTTTGTAAATCTGACGTCCAACGCTTTCACCCTCTGCACTGTCTTCTTCCGCTGCTGCTCCTGAATGATGATATGTTGGAGCTTTCTTATCTAAAATTGTCTGGATCAGTTCTTCTGGTTTGTTAATTCCATCTGCTACTTTTGTCTGAAGAACCTGTTTACCGTCAAAACGTGCCATCTCGACGTTCTTATCTGCTGCTACGATGATTCCGTCGCAGTTTTCAATCTCTTCTTTTGTTAAGACATTCTTCGCTCCACCAGAACCATTTGTCTCGGCTTTTAATGTGATTCCCATCTCTTTTGCTTTATTCTCAAGTGATTCTGCTGCCATAAATGTATGCGCGATTCCTGTTGGACAAGCTGTGACTGCAAGAACTCTGATCGTTCCGTCGTCTGCTTTCTCTTCCTGTACTGCAGCTTTCTCTTCTTCCGCTGCTTCTTCTGGGAATTTCTCTGTCTCTTTCTTGTCGATCAGTGCAAGATATTCTTCCTTGCTTGTCGCTTTTAACAGACTGTCTTTGAATACTGGGTCCATTAAAATCACAGATAATCTTGACAGTGCCTCTAAATGTACATCACTTCCTTCAGCTGGTGCCGCGATCATAAAGAATACATCGGATGGTTCTCCGTCCATTGCTTCATAATCCACTCCGTCTGGTACTGTCATAGAGGCTAATCCAGCCTTCGTAACTGCTTTGTTCTTAGAATGAGGAATTGCAATTCCTCCTCCAATACCAGTTGTTCCGTTGGCTTCTCTTGCTAAAATACCTTTCTTGAATTCTTCACGGTCTGTGATATTTCCACCTTTGACCATCAGATCAACCAGATGATCAATTGCTTCTTCTTTGCTGTTGACCTTCACACCAAGGTCAATCGTTGCATCCTGCAACAGTTCTGTAATTCTCATACATGTCTCCTCCTTTTCTTGATAAAAAACGTCAAAATCAATCATTTACTTCTGTTTTTTCTTCATTATAACACGATTTCAGTCAAAGTCAATCATTTAAAATCATTTTCTTTCATTTTTCTTTGAACTTTTCTGAGACAATTCTAAAATTCGTTTGTATCTTAAATTTTATTGAAAAGAAACAAAAGAAATATTAAAAATATAACCCTTTTTAATATTTCCCTTTATCAATTCATTTATTTTGCTTTCACTGCCCAGCGCATCTTTGTTGATTTTGCTCTTCCATTTTGAGCACATTCTTCTTTGGATGGTCTTATAACGTCTTTTGCTACATCACTGTAGATTCCTGCTTTCTTTCCATCTTTAAACGCATGTTTTACAAGACGGTCTTCTCCTGAATGGAAGGTAAGGATTGCAACCTTTCCACCTGGTGCTAATGCATCTGGAAGCTTCTCTAATAATTCTTCTAATACTTCAAACTCGCTGTTTACATCAATACGCAATGCCTGGAATGTTCTCTGACATGACTTCTTAACTGCTTCTTTTCGCTCTTTCTCTGGCAAAAAGTTCAATGCTTTTTCGATGACATTTTTAAGATCTGTTGTTGTCTTGATCTTCTTTCCTCGTTTCATTGTTGCGACTGTTTCTTTTGCAATCTGTTTTGCATATGGTTCATCTGCATTTTCAATGAGCATTCCTTCAAATTCCGCTTTTGTGATATCTTCTAAGCGTTCTGCTGCTGAAATTCCTTTTTCTGGGTTCAGTCTTAAATCTAACGGACCTTCAAATTTGTAGGAAAATCCTCTTTCGGGATTGTCAATCTGCATGGAGGATACACCAAGATCCGCTAAAATGAAATCAAATGGTCCTACTTCTTTGGCCACTTGATCGATATTGGCAAAGTTGATATGTTTAATTGTTAAGATATCTTCTCCAAATCCAGCATCATGTAGGCGGTTTTTCTGTTTTTACAGATTCGATCGGGTCTATATCTAATGCGTAGATATGACCTTTTCCCTGTAGTTTTTCTAACATCTTTCTTGTATGACCGCCGTATCCTAAGGTTGCATCCAAGCCTTTTTGTCCTGGCTGAATATCGAAAAATTCAAGAATTTCCTTTACGCAAATAGAAATATGCATTCCAGCTGGGGTACTTCCTTTGCTGATGACTTTTTGAATCGTATCTCCGTATTTTTCTGGGTTTAATTCCTTATATTTTTCTTCAAATCTTCTTGGATGAGTTCCTTTGTATCTTACCCTTCGTTTATGTTTTTTTTCTGGCTGTTGCTGTTCCATTGTTTTCTACCTTTCTTTATTGTAATTTGTTAATCTAAGATCAGGACATTTTTCCCTTCAAATGCAAAGCCATATGCTTTAATATTATTTTCACTGATTCCTGCTTCGATTAGCTCTTCTTTGTAATTCTTTTCTTTAATCTGTTCCAATGCATTTTGTGCTGTTTCTTCTAAAGATTTTTCTTTCTTAGGACTGATTACTTTAAATTCCATAATGATTGCTTTATCTTTGACATTTCTTGGCCTTAACATCACATCATATCTTCCAAAACCACTTTCACGATTGGATTTTATTTCATAGCGATCCATTAATTCTACCAGAAGTCCAAGCACAAATCCATGGTAAAATCGCTCTGGTTCCAACATTTTTGACGATTTTTTCCCTACATCAAAATAGCTGAAAATGCGCATTGATATCCGATTCATGTAAGCATTCATTGCTTCTATATCATCATTTAACATTGCTTTAATAAATGCATTATAATCTCCACCAGTCTTTGAAAACCAGTTTTTTACCATATGTGCAAACATTACTTTTACTTCAAAGTTTGTTAATTTTAAACGGTACAACTGCTTCCAATTTAGATAATCAGAATCATCTCTTATTTTTTCTTCTACTTTCAGATAACCACTCGCAAGTAACAGACTCCAGATTGCTGTTTCCTCTAGATCCAGCTGATCATATACAATCTGCTCATCTAATTCTGTCACAATTTCTTTCCCGCCTAATAACAATTCAAAAGATTCTTTTACCTGTGTATTTCCTTCACGAATCAGCTTCCCAATCAATGAATTACTGCTTGTATTTGCCCAATATGGCCCAACTTCTTTTTTATCCAGATAGTTAATAATAGACCATGGATTATAAATATCTTTCGCTTCTCCAAAACAAAATCCATCATACCAGCGTTTTACTTCTTCTTTTTTATCTTCTAATTCATATTCGCTAAGAGCCTTTGTAACTTCTTCCTGTGTAAATCCAAATTTTTCTATCGACTAATCATCATTTTCTTCCAACATTTTCCTTAATTCCACCAGATTCTTATGAATCTCCACCTCTAATTCCTCAATATCTTTCAATATTTCCTCTGTTGGTGGATATTCTACTGGAATATACTCGATTTCTTTATATTTATTGATAGAGAGATCATAGTCATTTTCAACAATTTCTTCTTTTGGCACAAAAAAAGACTGTTCTGTTCGTTTTCTTTCTTCTTCCTTTTCTAGATTCTGGTATCTCTCAATGATATCTGGAATATCATTTTCCTCGATTTCCTGACGTTTATCATCTAAGGTTCTTCCATCAGCTTTCATATCATAAAACCAAACTTTATCCGTACCACCTGCCCCTGTCTTTGTGAACAGTAAGATTGCTGTGGATACTCCTGCATATGGTTTGAAAACTCCAGATGGCATAGAAATCACTGCATTTAATTTGTGATTTTCAATTAATTCTTTTCGAATTGCTTTATGTGCACGGCTGCTTCCAAATAATACTCCATCTGGTACGATAACTGCTGCCCTTCCTCCAATTTTCATGATGCGAAGGAATAAAACAAGGAATAATAATTCTGTTTTCTTTGTTTTTGCAACCTTTAAAAGATCTGCTGATACTCCATCATAATCTAAACTTCCTTTAAATGGTGGATTGGCAAGAATTAATGAATACTTTTCTTTGTCTGTATTCATCTCTGACAAGCTGTCCTTATATTCAATATTTGGATCATCAACCCCATGAAGCAGCATATTCATTGCACCGATTCGAAGCATCGTTCGGTCCATATCAAATCCATAAAACATCTCATGATTAAAATGTTCTCTTTGTTCTGCATTCAAGAATAAATCTTGATGATTTTTACGCAAATACTGCTGTGCTTCCATTAGGAATCCTGCTGATCCCATTGCTGGATCGCAGATGATATCCGATGGTACTGGTTTTACCAGTTCTACCATCATCTGAATGATATGTCTTGGTGTTCGGAATTGTCCGTTCTTTCCTGCACTTTCCAATTTTGACAGCAGGTATTCATATAAATCTCCTTTGCTGTCTCCTTCCAGATTTAACCCGTCAATTCCATCGATTACTTTGGTAAGTAACGCTGGTGTTGGAATCTTGAAGATTGCATCTCCCATATATTTGCTGTAGGCAGATTCTCCATCTGGATGTAGATTCTTAATGAATGGAAATACTCCATTCATCATCAGATCATAAATCTCATTCGCATCTCCCAGATTCTTAAATTTGCTCCAACGATACTGCTGACAATCGGCTGGAAAGATTCCTTCATATGGAATTCCTAAAATATTCGCATCTCTTTCTTTTCTGGTCTCTACTTCATCTAACTGTTTGATAAATAATAGATAGTTAAACTGTTCGATAACTTCCAATGGATTTGTAATTCCACCTGTCCAGAAAATCTCCCAAATCTTATCTACTTTGTTCTTTAATTCACCCGTAATCATCTTACTTCCTCTTCTTCGTTTTCATTTTTATTGTACATGTCTCTTCAACGCTTCCAGATAAATTGCCCCAAGTCTGCTAGGTTTTGTCTTCTTATGTGTCACATAACCAATATGCATCTCGCCTTCTTCTGCAAGCGGAACTGCGATAATATTCTCTCCATTTAATTCCTTGTCGATCACACCGCTGCTGATCGTATATCCATTTAATCCGATCAATAAATTAAACAGGGTTGCCCTGTCTCTGACTCGGATGTTCTTTGAACGTACTTCCGTACTGAACATCTCTTCAGAATAATAGAAAGAATTATGTTCTCCCTGCTCAAATGACAGATATGGATAATCTTGTAAGTCTTCCATTGTCACTTGATCTTTCTGTGCCAGTGGATTCTTGTCACAAATAAAAATATGTGGTCTTGCCACAAATAATTCTGTAAATTTGAGATCATTTGCTTTCATGATCTTCTCTAATACAGATGCGTTAAATTCATTGAGATATAAAATTCCAATCTCACTTTTCATTCTTGCTACGTCATCGATGATCTCATAAGTCTGTGTCTCTCGCAGACTGAAATCATAATTTTCACTTCCATATTCTTTGATTAAGTCTACAAATGCATTGACTGCAAAAGAATAGTGCTGTGTTGAAATGCAAAATTCCTGTTTCCCACCATTTTTATGTTTATATTTCTCTTCGATCAATGCCGCCTGTTCCAGCACCTGTCTTGCGTATCCGAGGAAAATCTCTCCTTCTCTGGATACATGAATTCCTTTGTTGGTGCGGTCAAAGATCGTGATCTGCATCTCTTTTTCCAGTTCCTTTAGGGCTTTTGTAAGACTTGGCTGTGAAACAAAAAGTTCTTCTGCCGCCTTACTGATCGTTCCGATCTCCGCGATTGTTACGACATATCTTAGTTGCTGTAATGTCATCTTTTTCTTCCTTCTTTAGTCCTTTTTGTACCAATTATACAATAGATCATTTCATATGGCAAAGACTAGCTATTTCATGTATTTTTTGAAAAACTGCTCGATCAGACTTAATGTTGGTTCCACCAAAAGTATGGATGTCCATGATCTGCACCTTCTACCAGATAGAATGTGGCATCTTTTTCTTCTTCTTTTAACTTCTTATATAACTGAATGCTCTGATTTGGTGCTACCGTATCATCTGCTATTCCATGCATCATAAGAACTGGTGGTGATGGAAGTTCTTTTTTTACATAATTCATACATGTGATCTGGTCAGATAATTCTGGATGTTCGTAAACATTTTTACTGCCGATTTCTAATCCTTCCGGGCTGTCTGGCTCTCCTTGGTTTGGTGTTGTTGGAAAGTCTTCTTTGATTTTTACACAGCTTACACCATATAAATCTACAACTGCATTAACTTTGCAGGAATATTCTTTGTATACATCTGTATCCATGCAATTCATATCTGCCGTAAATGCTGTGATAAATGCCGTATTTCCACTGCTGGAATCTCCCATCAGGAAGATATTTTCCGGGTCAATCTTAGTTTGTATGTCCTCTAGTGTCATATTTTCTCCATTCCTGATCATCCACCAAGGTTGATCCTGTAGTTTCCATGATCTTTTAATAAAAATTGTTTTTGTATAGAATCTTTGTCATATTCTGATTTCTTTCCATGTCCCTCTTCTTTTAATTTTACCTTAATTTGCAGATATTGTCTCTTTTTTATTGTTCTTATGTTAATTTTCAAGTCAATATCGCTTTGAAACCAGTCATTTGCTTTAAAATAATTAATCTGAATCGTTCCTTTTGATTTCTTATGATTGTCGATCAAAGGAATTCTTGCCTCACATGTTCCATACCCTGCATTCTCTTTATCCAGTTCTAAGTGCTTCTGCTTTGTGATATAAAATTTATCCATTGTTTTGGTACCTGTCATATAAGCATGATCATAATCTATGCTCATAGTCTTCTGATATTCTTTTGTTGAATGAATTTTAACTTTTACATATGCAGCATTTCCACGAAAGTATGCAAATACAATCACACAAGCTGCAACAAACAATATACCTATAATACCAACCACTACTTTTTTATTTTTCATCCTAAAACACCTCCATATGAATAGTTTATCATATGGAGGCATCTTAGTTGCATCTTTATACTTATTTATTTTATTCGCGGTTCTTCAATGCATCGGAAAGTCCGACTTTATAAATTTTTCGCACTAACAGCTTATTAATTACCAGATATGTAATAATAATTCCTGCATAGATCATCGCATATAACTGCCATGAAAAACTTAAATTCATACCACAGGCAATATTAGAAACCATCGCTGGATACATCGCATCCATTAATTTCTTAGATAACGGAACACTGATCAACGCTCCAATTACGATCATATAAAAATTTCCATCGAGATAAAGCTTCTTAATCTCTTTCTTTCGGTATCCAAACACCTTCATCAATGCAATATTTTGTGCAGAGCGATCGATCATGACTTTGATCATCAGATACATAACAATTCCAAAGATTAAAACAGAAAGTCCAACAACCATTCCCATCATCGGTTTCATCATATTGATAAATATATCAGAGCTTTCCTCGATATTCTTTTTACTCGTCGTTGCATACAACTTTCCAGAGTCAATTGACAATTTCTTCTTTGATACGACCATGTTGTAATAGTCAGATGATGTCTGGAAAAGATCTCTCATGCTGTCAATATCCATAAATGCATACAAACCAGATGAATATTGTGTAATATCCGCTACCTGGAATGCATAATCCATTTCTTCTTCCTCGTCAGACAATACAATAGAATCACCTTTTTTCAGATCATATTTCTGTGCCATTGCTGATGAGATCACGACTTTATTCTTTGCCTTAGGAAGGTCTTTGTCCTGACTGAAATATGGATTATCATTTTCCATTCCGATCAAAGAAATCTCCAGATCATATCCCCATATTTCTTTATGCAATCCCTTTACAAAGCAGGCGTCCCCTCCTTTTGGTACTTTTTTATCTGGATATTTGTAAGTATACATATATTCAAACTTTGTATCTTTCTTATTTTCTTTACTGATATGATCACACATTGCATAGCAGTCCAGACCGATCATCATGACTAACAGTGCAATAAACATTCCAAAGATTACCGTAAATCCAGCTCTTGACTCACGCAATAACTGTCTGATCCTGAATTTTGTAAGAAATGGCATATGACCCAGTTTGACTTTTGAAATATGCCCTTTCTTTTGTTCATTTCTTATCATGGAAAGTGCAGGTCTTGAAAGTTTCTTTCTTATAACAAAGTAGTTTACAATCACCGCAACCAATGGCGGCATAATGACTCCATAAACCAGAAGATAAACAAGAAGTTCCGGAGTTAACTCTGGTATAGAGAAATAATCGTAGCAATCCTGCATCTGTACTGGAATTCCCATCGGACTGTATCCAATGATTGTTCCAATCAGTCCTGCAATAAATGTTACGAAGACCGGAATTCTTAGATAACATTTTAAAAGCTGCTTTTTGTTTACTCCCAATGCATATAATGTTCCGATAATGCTGCTTTCTTTCTCGATCCCATGAATGACAAAGACTGAAATCACATAGGTAAACAAGATCATGATGATCACACCTGCCACAATTCCCGCAAGTTTATTAATGACCTGATCATCTGCAGCTGCTCCGATTCTTGTATTATCCGATGCTTTTAAAAACTGAGTCAGATTTGATGTTTCCATATCAAATGCTTTCATCAGTTCTTCTGTGCCTTCTTCTAGTTTATCCGTACCTTCTTTTAACTTATTGCTTCCATCCGATGCTTTCTTCACACCATTGGTATATGCTTTGATTCCATCTCTGTATGTTTTTAATGCATCCAGCTGTTCTTTGGCTGATTCTAAGGATAATCTTGTCAATCCATCACTTGATTTTGCGATCAAATCTTTTAGAATACTTGCATAGTTATTTTCTGTCAGAGATGTTACTCCAAAGGATGCCAGCTGGCTTTCTGCTGTTTTTAAATATGCCTGAAAGATCTGATCGGCACCTTTTTGTAATGTTTCATTGTTTTCACTTAGTTTATTTAATCCGTCTGACATCTGGGTGCTTGCATCGGTCAGTTTTTTGATTCCATCTTTGATGTCATCTTTCTTACCTGCAGTTTCTTTCCAGTAATCTTTAAAATATGGATCATCGACATCATCTGGGTTAAATGTGATCTTCTTTAATTTATTTTTTAACTGTTTCTGGCTCATTGCACCATTTAATCGGTATGCATAGATGTATTCTTCAGATTGAATGCTGTTTTCATTGTCTTTTAGATTATCGTAAGCATCCTCTGTCACAAATGCAAGTCCAAACTGTTTGCTGTCTACAGTACTATCTGACAACTTTTCATAACATGCATCGTAGTCTGGAACTGATCCGATTCCTGTTACTTTATAGGAATCACCATCGATTGTGATCTTTGATCCTATTTTTAAGTTGTGTTCTAAAGCATATCGTTTTTCTACAACAACTTCGCTTGCTTTTTTTGCTAGTCGGCCTTGATCCAGATTAATTTTATCGACTTTTTTACGATTCTTAAAGATTCTCAGCTTGCTTCCATCTTTTTGTCTAAAGTCAAGATAGAATGTCTCTTCTAATGTAATCCCTTTCTTTGTAAGGTTCTCTTTTTGTTTTGTCGTTAATGGCACAAACACCTGAAACTGTCCGTCTTCCAGTTTATGTTTCTTAGCCTGCTTTGCAGTTCCGTCAATAATCGTATCCGCTGCTCCGACTAAACTGATCACCAGATACATACTGATAATGATCAGAAAAGCAAGCGCAAGATAGCGGAATTTATTTTCTTTTAAATCCCTCCATGCCCTTTTTCTCAATACTTTTTCCATTTACAGATCCTCCAGTAATTTGGCAGGTACTCTTGTTTCATTTTCGTATTCTTCACTGATCTGGCCGTCTCTGATAATGATAACTTTATGTACCATGTCACGAATTGCGTTATTATGTGTTACGATCAGCATCGTTGTGCCGTATTGCTGGTTGATCTTCTCTAATAAGATCAAGATATCTTTGGATGTCTTAGAATCGAGTGCTCCTGTCGGTTCATCACAAAGAAGCAGTTTTGGATTCTTGATCAATGCCCTTGCGATTGCACAACGCTGCTGCTGTCCACCCGATAATTGTGCTGGAAATTTATCTTGATGTTCTGTCAATCCGAGCGTGTCTAACAATTCATCCATATCTAATGGATCTTCCGTTAAAAACTGACAGATTTCTATATTTTCTTTCACCGTAAGATTTGGTACCAGATTATAAAACTGGAAGATAAATCCTAGATTGGCTCTGCGGTATTCGGAGAGTTCATCGGCATTTAAGCCTGAGATTTCGTTTCCATCGACTTTAATGGAACCGGAATCCATGGTATCTAATCCTCCGATACAGTTTAGCATTGTAGATTTTCCTGAACCGCTGCTTCCTTGGATAACACACATCTGTCCTTGTTCGATGTTAGTTGTAATTCCTTGTAATACTTGATTGTAGCTTTCGCCTGATCCGAAGCTTTTTTTCATATCTTTTATCTCTAAATACATCTATATTTCCTCTCATTTTTAAAGTTAGTTTTTGCTAATATTTAGTTAGTATCGTCTAACATCATTATAGCAAAAAAGAAAGCTGATTTCTATATTTGTGCTTTAAAAGTTGTAGTTTGCGACGATAGTCTTTGGTTAATGTGTCAGAAATAAGATAACAAGAAATATTTATAATATACCGGTGGCAACACGCAAATTTTAAGAACGGTTTTTTACAAATCGCTTATCCGCGCCTGTTCCTTTGAAAACTCCCTCGCTGCGAGCCAAAATGCCCGCAGCTACGGTCAGACATTCAACCACAGGGCGCTGCGAATTTGTAAAAAACGCACTTAAAATCTGCTAATCGTTGCCACCGATATATTATAAATACTTGTTCTTATCTTATTTCTATCTCATACAACGGAACGCTATTCAAATCACTACACAGTGTGTATGTTAAACGGTATTGGCTAATAAGTTTTGGTTTGTTGACAGAAGATGAAAGGAACCTACGAACACCCACTAGTGGTTTCGATTGCGTAAATTATTTGAATATTATAAAAAGGGTTATCTGTCTGCGTCGAGCGAGAGCGCGTCGCAGACAGATCAACCCTTTTTATAATATTCCACCAACAACTTCCGTCATCAAACCAGCAAATTAAAATTTAAGCCTCAAATTCCTCATGTGCTGCATTCATTGCTTTCACCATGTCTTCCTGGTTTACTAACACAGTCACACGAATCTCAGATGTTGAGATCATTCGGATATTCACATCTGCTTTGTATAATGCATTAAACATACGAGCTGCCATTCCATAGTGATTTAATAATCCTTTTCCGATGATAGATACTTTGGCAACTTCCTTGCTTGCTTTGATTTCTTCATAATAGCTGTCTGGAAGGTAATCTTCTAATGCTTTTACTGCGATATCTAATTCTTCTTCTTTGACTGTGAAGGAGATATCTTTCTTGTCATTATGTCCTACTGACTGAAGGATCATATCTACATTTACATTTTTCTTTGCTAATACATTAAAAATCTTAAATGCCATACCTGGTGTATCTTCAATTCCCATAACTGCGATTCTTGCTGCATCGTCGTCTCCTGCTACACCGCTGATCTCATTCTGTTTTGATTTTACATTTTCTTTTACGACTGTTCCTTCTTCTGTTGTAAGACTTGATCTAACAACTAAAGCAACTCCGTGTTTCTTGGCAAGTTCTACAGAACGGTTGTGAAGTACTCCGGCTCCAAGTGTTGCCATCTCTAACATCTCATCGTATGTGATCTCATCTAATTTCTTAGCATTTGGTACTTTTCTTGGGTCTGCTGTGTAAACTCCGTCTACGTCTGTGTAGATCTCACATGCGTCTGCATGTAGTGCTGCTGCAAGTGCTACAGCTGTTGTATCAGATCCACCACGTCCAAGTGTTGTGTAGTTATCGAACTGGTCAACTCCTTGGAATCCTGTAACGATAACGATCTTTCTCTGCTCTAATTCGTTCATGATACGATCTGTATCAATTCTCTTGATTCTTGCATTACTGTATACAGATGTTGTATGCATTGCTACCTGAAACGCATTTAAGGATACAGCTGGAACTCCAAGGGAATCCATTGCCATTGCCATTAAAGATACAGAAGTCTGTTCTCCTGTTGTTAATAACATATCCATTTCTCTTCTGGATGGATTTGGATTGATCTCTTTTGCCTTTGCAATCAGTTCATCTGTCATTTTACCCATTGCTGATAAAACTACGACAACGTCATTTCCCTTTTTATAGTCTTCAATACATCTTTTTGCTACGTTCATGATACGTTCTTTATTTCCTACAGAAGTACCACCAAATTTCTTAACTACTAGCATCTTGTGCCTCCTAAAATTATTTCTCTTATTTTTGTAATAACCGATTCATTAAATCATAAGCGTGGGAAATGACAAGTCCTGTCTTTCTCGCTGCTTCTTCGCTGTACTCTTCCTGACCTTCATAATCTTTTGTGCTGTCATAGATCATAAATGGTATCGGTTCTTTGGAATGGGTACGGATCGCAATTGGTGTCGGATGATCCGGTCCGATCAAAATTCTGAAATCCTCTCCAGCTTTCTCTAATTCTTCTTTGACAACCTTTACAACTTCCTTATCAAGATGTTCGATTGCTTTGATCTTATTCTCGAGACTTCCCTGATGCCCCATCTCATCAGGTGCCTCTACATGAATATAAGCGAAATCGTCATTTTTTTCAAGTAGTGCTTCGACTGCTGCCATTGCTTTTCCATGATAATTCGTGTCAAGACCACCATTTGCCCCCTCAACATCAAGATTTCTCATGTTCGCTCCGACTGCGATTCCTTTTAACAGATCAACTGCGGATACCATCGCTCCGTTCATTCCAGTCTTCTCTTTAAAATCATCCAGTGCCGGTTTCGTTCCTGCTCCCCAGAACCAGATGCTGTTTGCTTTGTTTAAACCTCTCTTGGCTCTTGCTTCATTGATCGGATGATGATCTAAGATATCAAAACTCTTCTTCATCATCTCTTTTAATTTCTCCTGTTTTGGGAGATACTGCCCGATCTTCTGTCCCAGAACATCATGTGGTGGTACAAGTTCAACCACTTCTCCATGATCCCAGATCGTTAAATGGCGATAGCTGACTCCAGGATAAAACTTATATTCATCATCTTCTAATTCTTTTCTCACAGCTTCAATCAGGATCGCTGCTTCTTCGGAAGTAATCTCTCCTGCACTGTGGTCGATGATCGTCTTATCTTCATAGTCTTCGTCTTCAGATACGGTTACAACGTTACATCGAAGTGCAATATCTGTATCTTTCATATCAACACCGATACTTAACGCTTCCAGTGGTGATCTTCCAGAATAGTAAACCTGTGGATCATAACCTAACATAGAAAGGTTCGCCACATCACTTCCTGCTGGTAAATTGGATGGTACGGTGTATGCAATTCCCTGTTCGGAAACTTTCGCCATCTCATCCATCACTGGTTTATCTGCTAACTGCAGTGGTGTCTTTCCACCTGCTGCTTCGATCGGCTCATCGGCCATTCCATCTCCTAAAACGATAACATATTTCATTCTGCCCTCCAAAAATGTGTCATGTATATTTATACATCTATTCCATTGCAATCACTTTTACATAAGATACATCTTCTATCTTCTCAACATCCTGGATCATTGCCGAGACATCCGTCTGGCTGTCTTCGATATCAACGCTGACTGTTAAAAGTCCCTTTCCATTGATCGGGATACTCTGATGAATTGTCAGGATGTTTACCTTATAAAGTGCAAAAATGTTAAGGATCGAGGCCATAACGCCCGGCTGGTCATCAACTTCGATCACAAATGTGATACTTCGGCCTTTCTTACCAGCATAAAATGGGAAGATATCATCCTTGTACTTGTAATAAGAGCTTCTGCTGATTCCAACCTTCTCTGTGGCTTCTAATACAGAAACTGCTTTCTTGGAATCTAACAGTTTCTGGACCTCTAAGACCTTTAATAACACTTCTGGAACTGCTTTCTTTTTAATTACATAATAGTTTGTTTCTTTCATGTTTCGTTCCTTTTGTTCTTCTGTGGTGTACAGTTGTCTTTGTGCAAAATACTACCACAGATATTTTTAGGATGCAATAGAAAATTGGGTTTTAAAATAAATACATTACTTAATTGGAAGTTTTTCTAAAGAATACACTGGTTCTGGTTTTGTGATATTACACTCGATCCATGCCTTATCTGATGCAAAAAAATCACGAAATTTTTCATAAATTTCTTTTTTGTACTGATGTTTGTCAATACCCATACAATACCCATTCATTCCAAGCTTGCTGATCAGATAACCCGTTCTTTTAAAGTATTTTTGCTGTGTGCATACAATAAATCTCTTATTTGGAAATGCTTCTTTGCAACGATAGATCGTTGAATAGGTATCAAGTCCTCCATCATCGATCAAAATATCTTCTTCGGCTACATTACGATTTGTCAAAAATATTTTTCCTGTCTTATTTTCTCTTGCTGCACCGGATAAGATGATCTTCGGTACTTTCTTTTCCTGATATAATCTTAATGCACCATTTAAGCGGTCTTCTAGTGCATACGATGGTTTCCCACTTTTGTATACAAGACACCCTGGCACGATCACATAGTCCACTTCTTTGATCTTCTCTGTATGATCTACAGAATATGTCTGGCATTTTGCCGTCTTTAATTGTACATTGCAATATATCGTAAATAGTAAACCTACGATTCCAAGTGATACTCCCATCGCAATCATTGCTTTCATTATTTTTCCTGCCATATCCTCACCCTTTTGTTTTTTTAATCTTATATGGTTTTTATTTAATTTTCTTCTTGTTTACGGTTATTGTTCCACGCAAGATAAGCATTCATAAATCCATCCAGATCCCCATCTAATACTGCACTCGGATTTCCACTTTCAAAATTTGTTCTGTGGTCTTTTACCATGGTGTATGGCTGCAGTACATAAGATCTGATCTGGTTGCCCCATCCGTTATCTCCAACATCTCCACGGATGTCTGATAGTTTCTCCAAATGCTGCTGCTGTTTTAACAGATATAACTTTGTCTTTAACATCTTCATCGCCTGATCTTTGTTCTTGTGCTGTGATCGCTCATTCTGGCACTGTACAACGATTCCTGTTGGTAAATGAGTAATACGGATTGCTGAATCTGTCTTATTGATATGCTGTCCACCAGCTCCACTCGCACGATATGTGTCGATTCGGATATCTTCATCTGCAATCTCAACTTCGATATCATCTTTAATATCTGGCATGACATCACAGGATGCAAATGATGTTTGTCGCTTTCCTGCTGCGTTGAATGGCGAAATTCGGACAAGACGGTGAACACCTTTCTCTGATCTCAAATATCCATAAGCATTCATCCCTGAAATCTTCACTGTGACAGATTTGATTCCTGCTTCATCTCCGTCAAGATAGTCTAAAACTTCCGTTCCATAACCTTTCTTGTATGCCCATCTTGTAAACATACGGTAAAGCATTCCTGCCCAGTCACAAGATTCTGTTCCACCTGCCCCGGCATGTAACGTAAGAATTGCATCGTCCTTATCATATTCACCGGTTAACAGCGTTGAAATGCGTAATTCTTCATATTTTGTCTCAAATTCATCCATCAATGCCGTTGCTTCTTCGATCAGATCTGTATCCTCATCTTCCTGTGCCATATCGATCAATGTCTCGATATCTTCGTATTTTGTTTTCAGATCATCATATTCTTCCACAACACTTTTTAAGCTTTTGACTTCTTTCATAACATTCTGGGATTCCTCGACATTATCCCAGAATCCTGGTTCTTCCATATTCAGTTCTAACTGATCGATTCTCTCTTTTTTTGCTTCTAACGCAAGGGAACCACTAAGATCTTCTAGTGGTTCCTGAAAAGAGTTTAATTTATATTGTAATTGTTCTGCTTCAATCATTTACAAACAACTCCTTATTTATTTCTTCCGCAGCAGTTCTTATATTTCTTACCACTTCCACATGGGCAAGGATCATTTCTGCCGATTTTGGCTCCTTTTCTAACATAAGGCTTCTTCTCAACTTCAGCATCTTTGTTTGTTCCTGTGATCTTTGGAGCTTCTTCTTTCTCAATCTTCTGCTCAACCTGTACATGGAACAATGCACCTGTTGTTTCTTCCTGAATTGCCTTTGTCATCTCATTGAACATCTCAAATCCAGCCATACGGTATTCAACAACTGGGTCTCTCTGTCCATATGCCTGAAGTCCGATTCCTTCACGTAACTGATCCATATCATCGATATGATCCATCCACTTGCGGTCGATAACTTTCAGTAAGATGATACGCTCAATCTCACGAAGATCGAAATCTTCAAATTCTTTTTCTTTCTGTTCATATAATGCAACAGTTTCTTCCTGTAATCTTGCTACTAGATCATCAACTCTTCCAGAAGATTTCTCTGCATCTGTTAATACGATCTTATTTAAAGGAACAATTGGAAGCAACTCTGCATTCAGTGCTGCAAGATCCCATTCTTCTGGTGGAAGTTCATCACTGATCACCTGATATACATGGTTTGCAACTGTTTCTTTCATCATATTTAAAACAGATTCTTTCATGTCATCTCCATCAAGAACACGACGACGTTCTTTGTACATGACTTCTCTCTGTTCATTATTAACTCTATCATAGTCTAACAGATTCTTACGAATACCGAAGTTGTTATTCTCGATCTTCTTCTGTGCTTTTTCAATTGTCTTGCTGATCGTCTTATGCTGGATTTCTTCTCCTTCTGGAATTCCTAGTGCATTGTATATGCTGATCATTCTTTCAGATCCAAATAATCTCATCAGATCATCTTCCAGAGATAAATAGAACTTAGATTCACCTGGATCTCCCTGACGTCCGGCACGACCACGCAACTGATTATCGATACGTCTGGATTCATGACGTTCTGTACCAATGATCTTTAATCCACCAAGTTCAGCAACTCCATCTTCAAGCACGATGTCAGTACCACGACCAGCCATGTTTGTAGCGATCGTTACAGCACCGATCTCACCTGCATGAGAAATGATCTCTGCTTCTTTTTCATGGAATTTCGCATTCAATACGTTGTGTTTGATGCCACGTTTCTTAAGCATTGCGCTTAATTCTTCGGACATCTCAATTGTGATCGTACCAACTAAGACTGGCTGTCCTTTTTCATGTGATTTGATGATGTCTTCGACAACAGCATTCATCTTCTCACGTTTTGTCTTATAGATCGCATCGTCATGATCGATTCTCTGGACAGGTTTGTTTGTTGGAATTACAACAACGTCCATTCCGTAAATTTCACGGAATTCCTGTTCTTCTGTAAGCGCAGTACCTGTCATACCTGCTTTCTTATCATATTTATTGAAGAAGTTCTGGAATGTGATCGTTGCAAGAGTCTTGGATTCTCTCTTAACTTTTACATTTTCCTTCGCTTCGATTGCCTGATGCAGGCCGTCTGAATAACGTCTACCTGGCATGATACGTCCTGTAAATTCATCGACGATCAGTACTTCATCATCTTTTACGACATAGTCTTTGTCTTTAAACATTAAGTTATGTGCACGAAGTGCTAAGATGATATTATGCTGGATCGCAAGATTTTCTGGATCTGCAAGGTTCTCAATATGGAAGAATTTCTCAACTTTCTTCACACCTTCTGCAGTCAGCATGATCTGTTTGTCTTTTTCATTGACAAGGAAATCTCCGTCTTCTTCGATATCCTCATTCATTAAAATATCCATCTTAGATAACTCACCATCAGAACTTCCTCGTTCCATCTGGCGTGCTAAGATATCACATGCACGGTATAATTCTGTAGACTTTCCACTCTCACCGGAAATGATCAGTGGTGTTCTCGCCTCATCGATCAATACGGAATCGACCTCATCGACGATCGCATAATGAAGATCTCTCTGTACCAGATCTTCTTTCTCGATGACCATGTTATCTCTTAAGTAGTCAAATCCTAATTCATTGTTTGTAATATAAGTAATATCACAGTTATAAGCTTCACGACGTTCATCGTTCTCCATATCATTTGTAACGACACCAACGGTTAATCCAAGGAAGTTATGAACTTTTCCCATCCACTCCGCATCACGGGTAGCCAGATAATCGTTGACTGTTACAATGTGAACACCTTTTCCTTCTAATGCATTTAAATATGCAGGTAAAGTAGACACTAAAGTTTTACCTTCACCAGTTCTCATCTCCGCGATACGTCCCTGATGCAGGATGATACCACCGATCAGCTGAACACGATAATGTTTTAATCCGATCGCACGGCTACTGGCTTCTCTTACTGTTGCGTATGCTTCTGGTAACAGATCGTCTAATGTCTCTCCATTTGCAAGTCTTTCTTTAAATTCAACGGTCTTATGTCTTAATTCTTCATCAGATAGCTGCTGCATGGATGCATCCAGTGCCTCGATCTTGTCAACTGTCTTGCTGATTCGTTTCAGTTCTTTATCACTGTGAGAACCAAATACTTTATCAAATAAACCCATAAATTAATCTCCTAAGTTTCTTTTTACATTTACTATATCCCCGATTCTTCTGCCTGTCTTCGATGACATCAGGGTAGACTTATATCAATTATATAATCTTTGTTATTGTAACACTTAACATTATAAGGTGCAAGTTAACTAATTGTAAAAATTATCAATAAAATATAAACTTTTTATAATTTTATGCATGAAAAAGGAGATCCTTATCATTAAGGATCTCCTCTATCTTCCGATCTTCTAAAATTCAGGTTCGATCAGTCCGTATGTATTTCCTTTTCTCTTATATACAACATTGACTTCAAATGTATCAGCATTGCGGAATACAAAGAAATCATGTCCTAATAATTCCATCTGTACACAAGCTTCTTCTACATCCATTGGTTTGATGGCGAACTTCTTGCTTCGGATGATTCTGATCTCATCATCTTCCACTTCATCTTCTTGCTCCATAAATTCCTGTTTGAAGCTTGTTCCATCATGTTTCTGATTCATAAGTCTTGTTTTATATCTGCGAATCTGGCGTTCAATGACATCAACAACCAGGTCAATAGATACATACATGTCTTCACTGCCTTCTTCAGCACGGATAATGTGCCCTTTCATAGGAATGGTAACTTCTATCTTCTGTCTTCCCTTCTGAACACTTAACGTTACGTTTACGACTGTATCATCTACAAGATATTTGTCGAGACGTCCGAGTTTCTCTTCGATTGCTGCTTTGATACTTTCTGTAACTTCAATGTTCTTTCCACTAATAATGAATTTCATGGCTCCCATCTCCTTTACCTTTTTTGTATGCATTCATTATAACATATAATTCTTCTTAAGAAAACAAAATCTTTTTATAAATAGTGAACAAAATCATATGTTTCTTTTTCGAGTTATCCACAATTTAATTTTGTCGAATTATGGATGTTGGACAATGTGGATAACTCTGTGGGTAACTCATTTTTGGCTAAAATATGCCATTTCTGTATGTTGATAACTTTGTGGGTATTTTGTTAGCAATATGTGTGTAATTTTTCCATAAAAAATCAACCTGCTTTTTGTTATACAACTAGCACAAATCGTCAAAAAGCGGTTGATTTTTAATTTATGAGTCACTATTAAAAAATGGCTTAAATTGTCTGAAAATTAGGAATTCTGGAGATATCGCTCGACAGAGTACACGCAATTGGCCCCGTCGACACTGCAGTCACTACCTGTCGCAGATTTTTGCTTCTTCCATCCCCTGCTACGAAGATTCCCGGAATATTTGTAACACCGTCTTCTCCTGCAATAATATATCCTTTTTCATCTGTTGATAACTTTCCAGATAAAAGTTTGGAAGCTGGTTTTGTCCCAACTGCGATAAAGATTCCATCAACATCTAGTGACTTATCCACATGGTTATCTACATCTTGTAGTTGTATGCTTTGAACAACCTCATCACCATCGATTTTTGTCACGATCGTATTCCATAAAATTTCAATCTTATCGTTCTTCTTTACTTCATCCTGAAGGATCTTTGCACCTCGAAATTCATCTCTTCGATGGATCAGATAAACCTTTTCACACATACGGCTTAGAAATAATGCATCTTCTAATGCAACATTTCCACCACCAACAACTGCTGTGACCTTATTTCTGAAAAATGCTCCATCACATGTTGCACAGTAGGATACTCCCATTCCTTTTAGTTTTTCTTCGCCTTCGACTCCTAACGTCTGATGGACTGCTCCGGTTGCAAGGATGATCGTCTTTGTTTTAAGAATATCACCATTTTTCAAGATAATCTCTTTGATCTCATTGTCTGCATTAATTTCTTTTACTTCCGCTGTAATGCTTTCGACTCCCAGTTCTTTGGCATGTTCCGAAAATTTCATTCCAAGATCCATTCCATTAGTCTTTGGAATTCCTGGATAGTTGTCGACTTCATACGTCTGTACAACCTGACCTCCTGGCATATATTCTTTCTCGATCACAATAAAATCAAGCATAGCTCTCTGTGCGTAGATTGCTGCTGACATTCCGGCTGGTCCAGAACCTATGATCACTAAATCGTATATTTTCATAATTTTCATCTCCTTATAAAATTTCCTACTCGCTGGCATGCAGATGTAAAAAGTATCTGCATATGCTCTGCAAAAAATCCCTTCTTCTGCATTCCGAATGATTATTTACATAATCTTCCATGATCTTCTTCTCCTGCAGAACAAAGGCTGTATATAGGAAGTCTATATTATATTTTGTATCTCGATAAATGATGTTGAGTGCTCCATCCATAAAAAACTCTTGCTGTTTCTCCCCTTTGTATTTATTTTTATCTTTCTTATTTGTATGTTAGTTTTAATAAAACTCCACTGTATCTTGGAAGTGTGATCGTCAATTCACTGTTCTTGCCTTTTTTCTTTAAATGGATATTTTCTTTGCGTTTCTTCATCGTTCCACCATACTGTTCCCATTCAGTATGTAACAAGGTTCTTCTTGTATAATGGCCTTCAAGTATTAATTTATAATCTTCCTGTTCTTTGTCAGAGAAATTAAAGATTCCAACGATCATATGGTCAGCTGTCTTTCTTCCGATCGCATAGATACATCTCTCTTCCTGATGACAGTCAAGCCATTCAAAGTTTTCCTTATGGTAGTCGTAATGGAATGCTTTTTCTTTCTTATAAATGTCATTTAATTTGATCATATATTTATGGAAAGCATCATGGATCGGATATTTTAAGATTATCCAGTCCTGTTCCTTTGCCTCGCTCCATTCCCTTAACTGACCAAATTCATTTCCCATGAAGTTTAATTTCTTGCCGGGATGGATCATCATATACATATACATTGCCCTTGCCTGTGGAAATTTGTCTTCGTAATCTCCGTACATTTTCTGTAAGATCGTTGCCTTACCATGGACAACTTCATCATGGCAGTATTCCAGCATATAGCGTTCATTCCAGAAATATACCATGGAAAATGTCAGCTTATGATAATCACGGCTTCGGTATTCTGGCCCAGTCTGGAAATATTCCAAGGTATCGTGCATCCATCCTAAATCCCATTTGTAATCGAATCCTAAACCACCTTTCCATACAGGTTCTGTCACTCCGGGATATGAAGTAGAATCTTCTGCGATCAGCATAGCTGTTGGATGGCGTTGTTTTAAACCTAAATTCAATGCTTTTAGAAAGTCAATTGCTGTGTCATTGACTCCTCTGTTTTCATCTCCCTGCCAGTAGATCAGACGGCTCACTGCGTCCATACGGATTCCATCAAAATGATATTCTTCCAGCCAGTAGTTAGCAGCTGATTGTAAGAAACACTGGACTTCTCTTCTGGAATGAATAAAGTTGCAGCTTCCCCATTCACTCTCCCCAGTGTCTTTATTATCATATTCATATAGTGGTGTTCCATCATATAATTTCAATCCGTATCCATCCACTGCAAAATGAACTGGTACAAAATCCATGATGACTCCAATTCCCGCCTGATGCATCATATCAACAAATTTCATTAATTTATCCGGGGTTCCATAACGCTTGGTCGGTGCGAAAAATCCAGTATTCTGATATCCCCATGATCCGTCAAATGGATGTTCAGATAACGGCATTAATTCTACATGGGTATAGTTATTCTTCTTTAAATAAGGCACAAGCATCTCGGCAATCTCGTCATACTGATACCAGCCATTTTCATCCTTTTCGTTCATTCGCCACGATCCCATATGCATCTCATAGACATTGACAGCATCTTCCATGCCAACACTTCTCATCTGCATCCATGAATCATCATGAAACTGATATGTCGTAATGTCACGAATAATAGAACATGCTCCTGGTCTTAATTCCATCTCAAATCCATAAGGATCACAATGTTCCTGCCTATTTCCATCAGGTCCGTAGATGCAGTATTTGTACATCTGGCCTTCCTTGGCTTTGTCTGAGTAGAATAAAAAGAAACCGCTTTGTGCGTCCTGTTCCATAAATTCTTCATTCCAGTCATTAAATTCTCCAATGATCGATATCCTGGAGGCTCTTGGTGCATAGGTTACAAAACGGATCTTGTCACCGTCTTTATGTGCACCCATATAACGATATGCGTCAAATAATTTTCCATCATAAAAATCTTGCCGGTTCATGTCTGTGCCTCCTTTTATCCTACAACTGTTGTTTTTCATTCATATGTATATTATAATAAATATATGTATATAGAACAACCACTAAAATAGAGTTTTTGGCGGGTATCAAACATTTTTTATTGTTTTGTAGATTATCTTTTTATATGATTTTAAAGGAGTTTTTGATATGGTAGAGAAGAAAACTGATCGTCGTATTTTAAAGACGAAACGTGTGCTCAGGGAGAGCTTGCTTTATTTATTAAAAGAGCAGCCAATACAGAAAATATCCGTTTCCCTTCTGTGTGAGAAATCAGATATTAACCGCAGTACATTTTATACTTATTATTCCAGTCCGATGGATCTTTTGGAATCCATTGAGGATGAGATTTTGAATACGCTGGAAGAAGATATGATCCAGTTTGAAAAGGAAAATTCGATTTCTCAGCTGATGAATTCGATTATCTTTTATATCAGCGAGCATAAGCAGTTAGTAAGGCTTCTGTTTTCAGATCATGGTGATCCTGGATTTCAGAATAAACTTCTGTTTGCCACACAGCGCTGGACAATGCCGATGTGGCAGAGCCGAAGACCGGATTATGATGCAGAGACTTTATCTTCTTTGCATATTTATATTGTGAGTGGCTGTACGGCTGTGATCCGGCAGTGGATCACGGGTGGTTTTCAGGAGTCTGAAGAGGAAGTATCTTTGATGTTGGAGAAATTGTCTGCTTCTACTTCGGTAGGATTTTTGCAAGGGAAATAATTTTATCTTTTTATTCTTAAAAGCTATTTTTTCATAATACATACTGCTGTTATAATCATCAATTTTTTCACTTAAAAATGAATTACAAACTCATTCAATACTTCCTGCAATCTTTCAAAAAACATGCTAGCATGATATCCATCTGCCGATGCATGGGATATCGTCAAGGCAGCAGATAATTTTCTTCTTCCATCTTCTTCCACATATTTTCCAAATGTAATAATTGGAAATAGATTTGGTCTTCCGGTTGGTACCCATGTGCTGTATCCTGTAAAATCCATCCATGGCACACAGGAAATACAGAAGAAGTTTGGTGGCTGCCCTTCTTTTCCTTTTGGTCCTTTGACATCTTTGTAAGTTTCCATATCATTTATGATATTTTGATAACATATCTGAAAGTCGTCATCATAATAAGACCAGATGTCTGAAAATGTATGGTCGTCTTTGTGAAAGATCGTAAAGTTTGGATGCATCACATCAAAATAGCCAGGTCTTCCTTCCTGATCGACTCCCATCTTAAATTCTTTTTTCTCGTTAATGACTTTCCCTGCGCAGTAAATAAATGATGGATAAAACTTTAATCCACATTTTTTGACCTGCTGGTACAGATTTTCCACATCTAAACGTACTGTGACGGTATAACCGCATGGTATCATCTGCATATAATATTCAAAATGTTTCTGTCGTTCCCATTTATCTGAATCTAGTAAATGAAACATATCAGACACCTCCTGTCTGTTTTCTAGATCATCTCATATCCGCCCAAAACTACTGGCATTTTCAGCACTTCCAGTACTCTCTCAAGCAATACTCCTTCTCTGTTTGGATAATCAAATCCATAACTTGCTTTAATTGCCTGTGTGATAAACTGTACACCCTTATCCAATGCAATTGGCAGACTGTCTCCGTCTAACAGACTTCCGATCATAACAGAAGTATAAGCATCCCCTGTTCCCGGATAGAATGTTGGGATATAGCGACATTTAATCTTCCAGTATGTATTACAACTTCTATCATAGGCGATTACATTAGAATCTTTATCTTTTTCTTTATCTGGAACACTTGTCACAACCACAATATCTGGTCCCATATCTGACAGGCGTTTTACCCATTCTTTGATCTCTTCATCGGTCGTTGTCTGTTTATATTCTTCTCCTAACAGAAGGCTTACTTCAGTAAAGTTTGGTGTAATGATATCTGCTTTTGTCACCAGATGTTTCATTCCTTCAACCAATCCCTGATCCATTGTTGAATATAAATTTCCATTATCTCCAAGTACTGGATCGATCACGACCATGTTATCTTTCGTTCCAAAGTCATCAATAAATCCAGAAACAATCTCAATCTGACGTTCAGACCCTAAAAATCCAGAATAAATGCAGTCAAAATCAATCTTTAATTCTTTCCAGTGATCGATATAGTCCTGCATATGATCTGTAAAATCTACAAAACTAAAAGTATCAAATCCACCAGTATGATTAGACAGGATTGCTGTTGGCAATGGACAAACCTGAACTCCCATGGATGAAAGGATTGGTATGATCGCTGTTAGAGAGGCTCTTCCGAATCCTGAAAGATCGTGGATCGCTGCCACTCTTTTTACACTGTGTTTCATATTATTTCTCCTCACTATTTTAAGCGGAATGTCAAGATTCCTTTATAATCGATCACATTGATTTCTTCATCTTGTTTCATCTGCTCCATCATTGCTTCTGGATCTTTGACATCTCTGCTTTCTAAGAATCCTCTTACTTCAAACTGATTCATTGGATGTCTTCCGATAATCGATTTGACCGCTTCATAGTCATCTTCAATCTCACTAAAAAATGCACCTGAACTCATCATCTCGATAGAAATACCACCAAGCGTCTCAACTGCATATCGCATACGTTCTTCTGATACAACATTCACATCTGCTTCTGCTGGCGGACGAACTGGTGTGTTTAGGTATAATCTGTCATATTTTAATTCTTTTAATAACTTTTTAAATTCAAGAATAGAATGCTCATCATCATTAATTCCGTCAACTAACATGATTTCTAACCAAAGTTCTCCCTCATACATGTGAGTGAACTTTTTAAGACCATCAAATTCTTCTTCAAATTTAATCGTTCCATAAGGACGGTCGATCTTCTTGGAAATTTTCTGATCATAAGCATCTAAGGATGGCAATACCATATCGGCATGACACAATTCTTCTCTGACCTGTGGATCAGAAAGTAATGCACCATTTGTGATCACTGCAACAGGCTTGTCTGTTAATGCTTTTAATGCATCTACTAATTCACCAAGATTCGATGCTAACGTAGGCTCTCCTTCTCCAACCACGGTTACGATATCGAATTTATCAGAGTCTTTCAGATATTGTTTAAATTCTGCAATGATATCTTCTGTTTTATAAAATTCCTGACGTTTATTTGTCATTTTATCGGTTCTTCCTAACTGACAGTAGATACAAGAATAGTTGCAAGTCTTTTTAGGCAATGGACTGATCCCTAAAGATCTTCCTAATCTTCTGGATGGAATTGGACCGAATACATATTTAAAATCGCTCATGTTGATGTTTCCTTTTCCTATTAATTTTGTATAATTCTTATTATACGGCAGGTATACAAAATTTGTCTATAAAAATTGTGATTTGTAGGTAGTTTGATAAGCTGAAGTTATCGAAACCACTAGAGATGTGTATGTTAAACGGTATTGGCTAATAATTTTTGTATTCGCTGACAAAAGATTTTCTTTCTTACGAGGACCTCCATGAGACTGGTAGCTTCTTTTTTATGTCGTTATCATCATGGAGGTTTTTATCAGTCTATTTATGAAATATCTTGGCTACAAACCTTGCTTTTTTATACAAATATGTCTTGCACATCCCATGGGATCAGGATCTTGTTCCAAGAATGAAGCGGGATACCAGACTTCCTCAGCTTCTTTCGATGAAACTGTGCCGGAAACTTTTAAACTGCAGGCAGTATATTTCGAAGCTTCGGGGACAATATTATTTTCCATACACACCACCTCAAATTTTCCAATCTTGTGAATTGTCCACTCTATAGACTTCAGCTATATGATAAAAAATAAATAAGCAACCGAACACGATGCATTGGAATTTTGCCATATTTTGAACAAAATTTCACCGCAGCGCGTTCGGTTGCTTATTTATTTTTATCATATACTCGAAATCTACAGTTGGCCAACCCGACAAATTAGAATTTAAAGTAAGTTATCAGCCAATTCTTCCATAGTCTTAACATTCTCATCATTCATCGTAGACTTGATCGTAACAACAGGATCAACGATCTCAATATTCTTAAATCCTTCTACGATACCCTTCATAATCTTCGCAGCCATTGGTGCCCAAGATCCATTTTCCATGAATGCTACTTTACGTTTCTGATAGTTCTTAGCTTTTAAGTGATGTAAGAAGTCTTCCATGCATGGGAAGATTCCTGCATCGTATGTTGCTGCTGCTAATACGAGTCTGTCATAGCGGAAAGCATCTTCGATCACTTCTGCCATGTCATCTCTTGAAAGATCTGCTACTACGACTTTTGGAGCTCCTTTTGCTTCTAAGATCTCTGCTAATTTCTTTGCTGCAGCTGCTGTATTTCCATGGATAGATGCGTATGCGATCAGAATTCCTTTATCTTCTGGTTCGTATTTGCTCCATGTATCATATAATCCGATATAATATCCAAGGTTTTCTTTTAAGATTGGTCCGTGTAATGGACAGATGATCTCGATATCTAATCCTGCTGCTTTCTTTAACAGATTCTGTACCTGTACTCCGTATTTACCACAGATGTTAAAGTAATAACGTCTTGCTTCACATGCCCAGTCTTCATCTGCATCTAAAGCACCGAATTTACCAAATCCATCTGCTGAGAATAAGATCTTCTCTGATGTTTCGTAAGCTACCATAACTTCTGGCCAGTGAACCATTGGTGCCATAACGAACTGTAATGTATGTGATCCAAGAGATAATGTATCTCCTTCTTTTACTACCACTTTACGTCCTTCTAGATCGAATGCGAAGAACTGAGGGATCATATTAAATGTCTTGGCATTACCAACAATCTGTGCTTCTGGATATTTTTCTGCTAATACCTGTAAGCTTGCTGCATGGTCTGGCTCCATATGAGATACTACAATGTAATCTACATTTCTTCCCTCTAATGCTTCTTCTAAGTTTGCAAGCCATTCATCTGTCTTGCGTGCATCTACGGTATCCATAACGGCTACTTTCTCGTCTAAGATCACATATGAGTTATAAGAAACACCATTTGGTACTACATACTGGCTTTCAAATAAGTCAATATCATGATCGTCTACACCAATATATTTTACTGAATCTGTAACTTTAATATCCTTCATTGTATTACCTCCAAAATAAGATTGTTTTTATTTTCAACTGTTCTTACTATAACATAGTTTAATGGAAATATCTAGTAGTAATAGTTACTATTTTTAATACAATCTTTATCAATAAAAAAACGAAGGATATCTATTTGATTGATACAAATCCTTCGTTTTTTATAATTTGTTATATAGAAGCTCTTATTTCAGATGTTTCACAGCATAATTGCCTCTTCTTGTGTAAATTTTTCTCCATAATTTGAAATCAACTGATCTCGAATTGCTTCTTTGGACTATATCCTGTCCCTGATAATCTTTGGCTTTTTCAATGCATTTCTTTCCAATTTGCTTTTACATGTTTTATCGCATATGCTGCCTCTTTTTCAGTAAATTTCTCCCCATGTTGTGATTTTAACTGATCATAAATTCCTTGTTTTGACATATACATCGTATCACTATAGTCTTTCGCCTTGGCCAATGCATTCTTCTTCCAATCTATTTTCAAATTCTTCATTGCATATTGTGCAGCTTTTTTACTGAATTTTTCCCCATGTTCAGAGACTAGCTGATCATAAATAGCCTGCTTTGACATATACATAGAATTTCCATATGTTTCAGCTTTTCTTAAAGCCGATGAATATTCTGTAGGTACTGATTTTTTGGCTTTAGCTGTTGTTGCTTTTTTGGAAGTTACTTTCTTTGCCTGACTTTCCGTTGTTGCTTTTGATGACTGACCTGCAGAATCTGTGCTGTCGTCTGGTTCAAAAAAAGCACTTACAAAACTAATCACAAAAATCGCTGTAATAATAATTCTTGCAACCTTATTAAATTTCTTATACTTCCACATGGTAAAGAGACCAACTGGGAAAAATATAATAAGAAATAATACAGTAAACCACGTTTTTTGAGAAATCTTTTCTTTTTCCATAATACATCCTCCTCTGTAACCGCCACAAAGTACTATCTTTCGCAATTTCGCAGCATTAGTTGTTTATATATTATAGCATATAATTTTGATCAAAAACAACGCTCCCAGCGAAAAAATATTTTTTTATCTAAAAAATACCCGAAGCAAAACCATAATCTTGCTTCAGGTATTCTTTATCGTATCTCTAGACTTTCAACACAATCAATTATCTATGCATTGAGAAGCTGTCCATATCATAACGTTTTAAGTTGTCTGTGATCTTACGATCATCTGCGGATTTGATCAGATTTTCTCTGACTTTACGTGCTTTGATGATCTCTTCGTTACGGCTTGGTCCACCAACGCATCCGCCTTCGCATGCCATACCTTCGATGAAGTCTTCTGGTAATCTTCCTCTCTGTAAGAACATTAATGCTTTCTTACATTCTGCTGCTCCGTTGGCTTTGCATACTTTGATATCTTCGTTCTGTTCTGTTTCTTTCATGTATTCTAATACAGAATCTGTAACTCCACCAGAGTTTCCATAGAATTTACCGAATGTTGTAGCATCCTGGTATGTATTCTCTGCTGGTTCTAATTCTACGTCTTTTGCTTTCAGGATTGCTAAGATCTCGTTGTAGTTTAATGCGTAATCTGCATTTCCTTCGATCTTCTGATCTGCTACTTCTGACTTCTTAGCTACACATGGTCCAACGAATACTGTGACAGCTTCTGGATCTTTTGCTTTGATCATTCTTGATACTGCACACATTGGAGATACTGTTGTAGAAATAAGATCTGCAAGATCTGGATAATGTTTGCGGATCATATTTACGAATCCTGGGCAACATGAAGTTGTTCTCTTCTCACCATTTCTGTAAGCTTCTAACCATTCTTCTGCTTCGCTGCATGTTGTCATATCTCCACCTAAACCTGCTTCGATAAGATCTTCAAATCCAGCTTTCTTTACTGCCTGTCTCCAGCTTTCCATTGTAATGTCTTTTCCGAACTGTCCTTCTGTTGCTGGTGCAAGGATCGCATAGACTTTCTTACCTGCTTTTAAGTCTGCGATTACATTTGTGATCCATGTCTTTGTTCCGATCGCACCGAATGGACATTTTGCTGCACACTGTCCGCAACGGATACATTTTTCTTCATCGATCACTGATACTCCGTATTCATCATAAGAAATTGCGTCTACTGGACAGCTGTCTTTACATGGTCTTGATACATGAGCGATCGCATTGTATGGACAGGCTTTCGCACACATACCACATTCTTTACATTTCTGAGAATCGATTCTTGATCTTGTATGTCCTGGTTCGATTGCTCCGAAACGACATGCTTTGATACAGTCTTTTCCAAGACAGTTCTGACAGTTGTTTGTTACAACATAGCTTGAGATTGGACAGTCTGCACATGCAGATTTGATCACCTGCACGATATTTCCATCGTCTTCTGCTCCTGGAGCTTTTCCCTCTGCTAAACGGATTCTCTGTCTTACGATTTCTCTCTCTTTGTAGATGCAGCAACGGAATGTTGGTTCTGGTCCTTCGATCATCTTCTCTGGAATGTGATCGCGTTCTTCTTCTAATGTTCCTTCAAACGATGCCTTTGCTACTAAATACAGTACATCTTTTTTCAGATTCTGAATGCTTGTTACATCATACATAATAGTTTACCCTTCCTTATAAAACACTTAACTAAAACACCCTAGATATTGTTATTTTTTTATCTATGTGCATTATAACAAATATTTTCTTTTTTCTCTACAATGCTTAAAGAAAAGTACAAAAAATATGCAATTTTTTAATATTGTACAATTAACAATTTCTTATCAGAAATCATTGTCCGTACATTGCATACAATCATTGTTAAAAGAAAGACATAATTATCTGAAAATTATTCTCATTATAGCTTCAGGTTATGGCAAACTGTTATTTATAGTTATTTCACTTTCTTATTTATATTTGATATTCTATATAATATTAGTAGGCAAATAATAAATATTATATAGAAGGATTTATACTTATGAGACCTTACAGATATGATATCGTTGGTAGTTTTTTACGACCAGATTATTTAAAAGATGCACGTACGGAATATGCAGAGGGGTACTTTATCTGCTGACCAGTTACGTGAAGTGGAAGATAAAGCGATCAAAGAATTAGTTGAAAAAGAAAAAGCTGCTGGATTAAAAGCAGTGACAGACGGAGAATTAAGACGTCGTTAACTGGCATCTTGATTTCCTTGCTTCTTTAGTTGGGGTTGAAGAGATCAAAGCAGATCACTGGTCTGTTGCTTTTAAAGGACATCAGCCAAAAGCTGCAACTCTTGAGATCGTTGATAAAGTTGATTTTGATGAGAACAGTGAATTCTTAGATCATTTTTCTTATTTAAAAGAAGTTGCTGGAGATGTTGACTGTAAGATGACAATTCCTTCTCCTTCTATGCTTCACTTGATCTGCTGTGTTCGTGGAAGTGAAACCTATAAAGCGATCGATCGTTATAAAAATGAAGATGATCTGTATCATGAGATTGCTCTTGCTTATCAAAAAGCGATCAAAGCATTTTATGCTCGTGGATGCCGTTATTTACAGTTTGATGATACATCTTGGGGAGAATTCTGTGACCAGAGCAAACGTGATGATTATGCAAGCCGTGGGCTTGATCTTGACCAGATTGCAAAAAATTATGTGAAGATGATTAATGAAGCTTTAGAAGCAAAACCTGAGGATATGACGATCACAATGCATATCTGCCGTGGTAACTTCCGTTCTACATGGTTCTCTTCTGGTGGATATGAGCCAGTTGCTGAAACTTTATTTGGCGGATGCAAGATTGATGGTTTCTTCTTAGAGTATGACAGTGATCGTGCTGGTGATTTCAAACCTTTACGTTTCATCAAAGATCAGAAAGTTGTATTAGGTCTTGTTACTTCTAAAGATCCTCAGCTTGAAGATAAAGAAGAGATCAAAGAGCGTATCAAAGAAGCTACACAGTATGTTGCTCTTGATCAGCTTTGCTTAAGCCCTCAGTGTGGTTTCTCTTCTACAGAGGAAGGAAATATCTTAACAGATGACGATCAGTGGAAAAAGATGGCTCTGATCAAGGAGATTGCTGAGGAAGTCTGGGATAGGATATCCGTAAAGCATATTTCATAATAATATATCAAAAATAATAGAGGATGTATCATAAACTTGATGATACATCCTCTATTATCTTTAACAACTATTTTATAACTGCATTGGCTAATCTGCAATATTTATTATCCCCATCAATCTGATAAACTGTTGCATATACTTCATCTTTATCCATCTTTACCAGATCATAATCTATTTCCTTTTTTGATGTTTTCTTCGATATCGTATGATTTCCACATCCTGTAAATATAACTATCATCAGGAAGATTCCCGCCATGAGTCTTATATATTTTTTGCCAAATACAGCAGGATGAATAATATCACAACCGTGATTGAAAGAACCGCACATAATAAAACTTCCTCGTGTGTTAACGTAAGGATGGATGTTGATCCAAATAATGTACTACATACATCGCCAGAGAGATTCGGTCCTGTCGAAAATATATTCATCAAAAGATATCCAATAGCAAGTGTTCCTACGATCAATGCATACCATACAAACGGATATTGGAAATAAAACTCTTTGCTGCTGCCCACCAGATAATTCTCTGTAGCATCTTTTATCCAGATGTTCTCCTGGAATGCTTTTTAAATATTCTAATAACTGTATCATTTGTTTGGTTCTATATTGTGATTTCCTGGGCAATTGGTCTTCCTCCGTATATCCTAATTTGAAAATGATTTTCATTTTATTGTTAAATTATTGAACTGTCACGATTGAAAAAAGCCTCTGGACAATAACATCCAGAGGCTTAAAAGGGCTATTATTTACATTTTTTATAATTGTGTTCTTATTATTTATTATTTTACGTTGAATGCTTTGATTCCAGGATATACTGCACTGTCTCCTAAAGCTTCTTCAATTCTTAATAACTGATTGTATTTTGCGACACGTTCAGATCTTGAAGGTGCTCCTGTCTTGATCTGGCATGTATTTAATGCAACGGCTAAGTCAGCGATCGTTGTATCTGCTGTTTCACCAGAACGATGAGATGTTACGGCTGTGTATCCAGCTTTGTGTGCCATCTTGATCGCTTCTAATGTTTCAGAGATAGATCCGATCTGGTTTAATTTGATCAGGATAGAGTTTCCTGCTCCCATTTCGATTCCTTTGGAAAGTCTTTCTGTATTTGTTACAAATAAGTCGTCTCCAACTAACTGTACTTTATCTCCAAGTCTTTCCGTAAGTTTCTGCCATCCTTCCCAGTCTTCTTCATCTAATCCATCTTCGATTGAGATGATTGGATATTTTTCACATAATGCAGCCCAGTGCTCGATCAGTTCTTCAGCTGTATACTCTGTTTCTGCTTTTGGCAGTTTGTAATATCCTTTTCCTTTTTCGCTCTTCCATTCTGAAGATGCGGCATCCATAGCGATCTTGAAGTCTTTTCCTGGCTCGTATCCTGCTTTTTTCACTGCTTCTAAGATAGTTTCGATTGCTTCTTCATCTGATTTTAATGCTGGTGCGAATCCACCTTCATCACCTACGGATGTAGCAAGTCCTCTTTCTTTTAAGATTCCTGCTAATGCGTGGAATACTTCAGCACACCATCTTAAACATTCTTTGAAGGATGGAGCTCCAACTGGCATGATCATGAATTCCTGTACATCAAGTCCTGATGATAATGCATGACATCCACCATTTACGATGTTCATCATTGGCACTGGAAGTCTGTTTCCTGACACCCCACCTAAAAATCTGTATAAAGGTACTTCAAGAGATGTAGCTGCTGCTCTTGCTACTGCGATAGATACAGCTAAGATTGCATTTGCTCCGAAGTTTGATTTATCTTTTGTTCCATCTGCATCAATCATTGCTTTATCTACTGCATATGTATCAGAAGCGTCTAATCCGATGATTGCTTCACTGATCTTTGTATTGATATTTTCTACGGCTTTTGTAACACCTTTTCCTAAATATCTTTCTTTATCTCCATCTCTTAATTCCAGTGCTTCAAATTCTCCTGTCGATGCACCACTTGGAGCTGTTCCTCTTGCGACTGTTCCGTCTACCAATGTGATCTCAGCCTCAACTGTTGGATTTCCTCTGGAATCTAAGATTTCTCTTCCGACTACTTTTTCAATTTCTAAATAATTCATTTTCGATTGTGACTCCTTTCCCTATACATAGCAGTACTCCTCGCTGGAAGAAGGGTAAGCTTCCAGTTTGAGATCGTTTTGTTGCAGGTGTCGATCTCAATCGAGGAGTCCACATGATTCATTCACGTTTTAGTTAGTGTTGTCTAACTGATATTTATGATACTAGATTTGTCTGAAAAAATCAATGGGGATATATGATAATAATTATCATATATCCCCTGGTTGATTATTTTTTAATTTCATTGGTTTCTTAAATCCCGTCTTTGATGTAAATAACTTTTTATATTTATTATACTGCTTCTTTGGCACTTTGATCACAGCTTTCTTATTGATAGATACAACTTTACATTTTACTCTTTTTACTGTGACATAATCTGGAATCACGATGGATGATTTCTTTTTATTCAAGCTCTTGATCATCACCTGTGCATTTTTAGTATTTACTACTTTTTGTAACTTTATAGGTAATTCCATTGATCATTACGGAAGCAACACCTGTATCAATAGCAATCTCCT
>ENA-OQDC01000272-OQDC01000272.1-human-gut-metagenome-genome-assembly--contig:-NODE-272-length-39456-cov-7.055252_pt1 | contig 39456 bp, 32 predicted proteins | sample MGYA00242770_ERZ504601 | MGnify/ENA primary metagenome ERZ504601 (study PRJEB26092, sample SAMD00036305) | human gut metagenome | host: Homo sapiens | study: EMG produced TPA metagenomics assembly of...
CCGACGCATACCGTGGCCCTGCAGCACCAGCCCCACGTACACCAGGTCTTCAAACTTCTCCGGAACCGGATAATACAAGCTCATGGTTTTCTTAATCAGAGCATTGCCTATCGTGCTCTTCTGATGCGCGTTCATCACGGGCGACTCCAGCTCATAATCCTCGGGCGAAGCAAAGGTGCGGATGGTCTTCATCTCCGGAAAGGCCTGAAAGCCGTACTCACTCATGAAGCGCGGTATCTCGCGGTCTAAACTCTCGAAAGGTTTCTGCCCGTACCACGTACCCCAATTATGGCTGTCACCCACCTTCCAGCTCTCCGGCCTGCCCCAGTTGGCCTCCAGCGGAGAGCCTTCCAGATAGAAGCGCCCCGGATCAAATTCTTTCACCTTCTGTGGCAAAAGCTGACGGAACAGCACGCCGTATCCCTCCTGCATCTGCTGATAAATTTCGGGCGAATATTTCTCCTTCCATCCCCAGTAGCGCATACCTTCGTAAATTTCATTATTGCCGCACCACATGGCCAGTGACGCATGGTTGCGCAGGCGGCGGATGTTATATTCCGCTTCCGCTTCTACACGACGCAGAAAGGCCGGGTCGTGAGGATAAGTGGTGCAAGCAAACATGAAGTCCTGCCACACCAGGATGCCACGTCTGTCGGCTTCCTCAAAGAACGCATCGTCCTCATAGATACCGCCACCCCACACACGCACCATATTCATATTGGACGACTGCACATCCTCCAACAAACGGCTGTAGCGCTGGCGCGTAACACGTGGCAGCAGCGCATCCGACGGAATCAGGTTTGTACCTTTGGCAAACATCGGCACCCCGTTCACTTCGAAGTAAAAACTCTGGCCGTCCTTGTCTTCCTCCTGCACTACACGTATCGAACGCAGGCCAATCTGGTGGCTCTTCTGTGACACCACCTGCCCGTCTACCGACACTGAAGCCTCAAACATATACAACGCAGGCTCTCCCCAACCGTTAGGCATCCACAAATGCGGCTGCTCCACTGTTACAGGAAGAGAAATATGATTAAGCCCCGGCTGCAATTCCACCGTCTGCTCCACGTTCTTATCTGGTTCACCCGTATAACTGTACGTCACACGTACCACAGCCTGCTGTGTATGATTGCTAATATTGTTTATTTCTAAGCGATTGTCTACCTCTGCCCGTTCGGCGCTGACTGACTGCTGATGCACGAAATAATCTTCCACTACCGCCCGGTCCGCAAACTGCAGATACACCGGCCGCCAAATGCCACAAGTCACCATACGGATACCCCAGTCCCACCCATAGGAATAAGGTGCCTTACGAGTAAAAATACTTAGCTTCTGTGGATAATGATCATTATCGGCCGGATAATCAAACCCGTTACTCTCCCATTGTGGCATCGCTTCCCGAATGGGCGAACGGAAACGTACTACAAGCTTATTTTCTCCTTTTCTTAAAACAGACTTGACAGGAATCCGATACCCCACAAACATATTATCTGCTTTCAGCAGCAAAGAACCGTTTAAGAAAACATCTGCATAGGTATCAAGCCCTTCAAAAACCAGATACACTCCTTCATGATGCAGCTGCTCTTCTGTCAGTACAAATGAAGTACGATACAGCCAATCGTCCTTTTCCACCCATTGTATTTTCTGCTCATTCATGCCATAAAAAGGATCAGGCAATTTATCATGAGCTATCAGGTCCTGATGCACCGTGCCCGGCACCTGTGCAGACAACCATTCATTAGTACCGTACATTGAAAATTCCCATCCAGTATGCAACTGATGGATTTGAGATAAACTACTGCCCGACGCATGATTTCCATAAGTCAGTAAAAAGGCCAGTAACATCATCAGAGTGATTTTTGACATATTTTTCACGTTATAGATCCAAGTATCGCAATATCAAATACAAAATAAAATAAGTTTTTCCGATAAGCCAAATTAATCGAAAAAACTTATTTTATTTTAGTTTTTTAAGGGAAAAGTTTATTTTACTTTAAGCTTATCAAAACCTTCACCATATACTCCAACTACATTACTTTGTGAAATGAAGGCATTCGGATCAATATCCTTTACTAACCGGAAGATATCGAGTGATTCCCGTTTTTTAGCCAAAACCACTACTACCTTTATTTCCTGTTTGCTGTACCATCCTTTTCCATCAAGTAAAGTCACCCCACGATCAATCTTTGTCGCAATCCCTTCGGCTATTTCCTCATATTTGCGTGAGAATATCAGGAACTGCACAGACTGACGTGTACTGTTAATCACATAGTCAATGACGATACTCATCACAAACAAGACACAAAAGCCGAACAACACCCTGCGCCAGTCGTGAAAAATAAAATAACAGGATGAAATGATTACGATGTCACAATACATCATCATCCGCCCCAGCGTAACATCCTTATATTTATTAATAATCCAAGCTATAATATCCGTTCCACCCGTACTTCCATTGTTACAGAATACGATACCAATTCCAAAACCCAACAGACCGGCACCTATCACACAAGCCATAAAATCCTGACCCGGACCTAACAACTGAGGAAGGTTTCCATTCTCATCTTTCAAAATCATCTGAAAGAACCAGAGCAGGAAAGTCAGCATAAAAATGGCAAAAATGGTCTTAATACTAAATTTAGGCCCTAAAATTTTCAAGGCAAAACCCAGGAATATAGCATTAATCACAAAATAAGAGACCTGAATCTCTATGCCTGTGGCATAATAGATAATTGCCGCAATACCCGTTACCCCTCCGGTAGTAATCTGATAGGGAAGCATAAATGCAGCCCAGCCAATGGAATAACAAATCAGCCCGAAGGTTATGGCCAAATAGTCTCTGGACTCCCGACCCAACTTTTTCTTTAATAAAGCTTCCATAGACAATAAAAAATAATCCGGAATGAACAGGAGGTACCTTCTGTTCATTCCGGACGAGCATTTAATAGGTTAAAGTACAATGTTTACAATTTTCTTCGGTACAATAATCATCTTCTTCGGAGTCTTGCCCTCAATCCACTTCTGTGACTGTTCTTCAGCCAGTACAGCAGCCTGGATGGTATTATTGTCTGCATCGGCAGGGAACTCCATTGTAAAGCGAGCCTTACCGTTGAAAGAAATAGTATATTTTACGCTGTCTTCTTTCAAATATTCCTCATTGAATTCCGGCCAACATGCATCGCATACAGAAGAAGTATTACCCAAAGCTTCCCACAATTCTTCTGCCAAATGCGGAGCAAACGGAGCCAAAAGCACGACCAGATTGCTCATCACAGCCTTGTTGCGACATTTCAATGAAGTCAATTCATTGACACAAATCATAAAGGCACTGATAGAGGTGTTGTAAGAGAAGGTTTCAATATCTCCTGTTACCTTCTTAATCAGTTTATGAATGGCTTTCAGTTCTTCTTTGGTAGCTTCCCCTTCAACAGGCAAGAAAGTACCCTGACGGTCATAGAACAAATTCCAAAGCTTCTTCAGGAAGCGGTGTACTCCGTCAATACCATTGGTATCCCATGGCTTAGACTGTTCTACCGGGCCAAGGAACATTTCATACATACGCAATGTATCTGCTCCATAACGTTCTACAATCATATCCGGGTTCACCACGTTATACATGGACTTACTCATCTTTTCAACCGCCCAACCACAGATATACTTGCCATCTTCCAAAATAAACTCTGCATTATGGTATTCCAGACGCCAGTTCTTGAAGGCTTCCACATCCAGTACATCGTTCGATACAATGTTTACATCTACGTGCAACGGAGTTACTTCATACTGGTCTTTCAATCCCAATGACACAAAAGTATTGGTATCCTTGATACGATATACAAAGTTGCTTCGTCCCTGAATCATTCCCTGATTCACCAGCTTCTGGAACGGTTCTTCCTTGATGCTGATACCCAGGTCGAACAAGAATTTATTCCAGAAACGAGAATAAATCAAGTGACCGGTAGCATGTTCCGTACCTCCTACATAAAGGTCTACATTCTGCCAGTAATGGTCTGCCTTCTCTGAAACCAGCGCTTCATTATTATGCGGATCCATGTAACGCAAATAATATGCACTGGAACCAGCAAATCCCGGCATGGTATTCAATTCCAGAGGGAATACATTCACGTTATCAATCTTCGTATTTTCTACAACTTCACCTTTTGCTACATCCCACGCCCAACGGATTGCATGTCCCAAAGGAGGTTCTCCGCTTTCTGTAGGCAAGAACTTAGCAACTTCTGGAAGTTCCAGCGGAAGCTTGCTTTCGTCAATCATATACGGCATGCCGTCCTTGTAATATACCGGGAACGGTTCACCCCAATAACGCTGGCGAGAGAAAATCGCATCACGCAAACGGAAGTTGACTTTCACACGGCCCAGATTATGCTCTTTCACATATTTCTTGGTAGCTGCAATGGCTTCTTTGATAGTCAGGCCATTCAGCGTCAAATCGCAATAAGGAGTTACCCCCGCTTTCGGAGAGTTGCAAACGATTCCTTCCTTCGCATCGAAGCTTTCTTCGCTTACGTCACATCCTTCTACCAACGGTACAATCGGCAAGTTGAAATGCTTGGCAAATGCATAGTCACGGCTATCGTGCGCAGGTACCGCCATGATGGCTCCTGTTCCATAACCAGCCAAAACATAATCACTGATCCATACAGGAACAGATTCTCCTGTAAACGGATTTACTGCATACGAACCACTGAACACACCCGTTACACGACGGTCGGCAATACGCTCACGTTCTGTACGCTTCTTTGTACGGTCCAGATAAGCCTCAACTTCTGCACGCTGTGCTTCGGTTGTCAGCATCGGTACCAGTTCACTTTCAGGTGCAAGTACCATGAAAGTCACACCGAACATCGTATCGGCACGTGTAGTAAAGATGGTAAATTCCAAATCGCTGTCTTTTACCTTGAAACGTACTTCAGTACCTTCTGAACGGCCAATCCAGTTACGCTGAGTCTCTTTCAAAGAATCTGTCCAGTCTACCGTTTCCAGTCCGTCAAGCAAACGCTGTGCATAGGCAGACACACGCAAACACCACTGACGCATCTTTTTCTGCACCACCGGATGTCCTCCACGTTCAGACACACCGTCTACTACTTCATCGTTTGCCAATACCGTACCCAATGCCGGACACCAGTTTACCATGGTTTCTCCCAAATAAGCGATACGGTAATTCATCAGGATTTCCTGCTGTTCCTTTTCTGTCTTAGCTTTCCATTCTTCTGCAGTAAAATTCAGTTCTTCGCTGCATGCCACGTCCAGCCCTTTTGTTCCTTCAGCCTCAAAATGAGCAATCAGCTTGCTGATAGGCTGTGCTTTCTGGCATGAATTGCAATAGAAGCTGTTGAACATTTTCTGGAAAGCCCACTGTGTCCAGTGATAATATCCAGGTTCACACGTACGTACCTCACGATCCCAGTCGAACGAAAAACCAATCTTGTCCAACTGTTCGCGATAGCGTGCAATGTTAGCTGCGGTAGTAACGGCCGGATGCTGGCCCGTTTGAATGGCATACTGTTCAGCCGGCAAACCGTATGCATCATATCCCATCGGATTCAACACATTGAATCCTTGCAAACGTTTGTAGCGTGCATAAATATCGCTGGCAATGTATCCCAGCGGATGACCTACGTGAAGTCCTGCTCCCGACGGATAAGGGAACATGTTCAACACGTAGAACTTTTTCTTGGATTCATCTTCGACAACTTTATAGGTTTTGCGTTCCACCCATCTCTGCTGCCACTTCTTCTCAATTTCTCTGAAATTATATTCCATAGCGAAATATTATATGATTGATTATTACGTATTTCTCCAATTTCTCCGCAAATATAGTAAGAGTTCAGGAATAAATAAGGATAGTTTCGAACGAAAAGTTTATCTTTGCCTGATAAATGAAAACCTAATCCTAAAAATCTATGCACATCCGTAAACTCTTCCTGCTCGCCGCTATGCTATGTAGCATATGCAGTCTCAACGCACAACGTTATGAACAACTGCTGGAAACTGGCTGGAAATTTCACAAAGGAGAAGCCAATGGAGCTGAAACTGTTTCATTCAATGATTCTCAATGGGAATCTGTCTGTATTCCACATGACTGGGCCATTTATGGACCGTTTGACCGTAATAACGATTTACAAAATGTAGCCATTACTCAGAACTTAGAGAAACAGGCATCTGTCAAGACCGGACGCACCGGAGGGCTTCCTTACGTGGGAGTAGGATGGTATCGCACCCGTTTCGATGCAGACCCTGATAAAAAGACAACACTGGTTTTTGACGGAGCTATGAGCGAAGCACGAGTGTATGTCAATGGAAAAGAAGCCTGCTTCTGGCCTTTTGGTTACAATTCCTTCCATTGTGACATTACTGAGTTTCTGCACAAAGAAGGAAAAGACAATGTATTGGCTGTACGCCTGGAAAACCGTCCTCAATCTTCCCGCTGGTATCCGGGGGCCGGACTTTACCGGAATGTCCATCTGATTACTGCAGAAAAATACATGTACCGGTATGGGTACACAGATTACCACCCCACACGTAGCTAATGACTATGCTTCGGTCTGCCTTCGTACCTCGTTGCAGAATGTGGAAAAAGAAGAAATTACCATAGAAACAGTAATACTGGACCCGAACGGGAAAAAAGTTTCTTTCAAGAAGAACAGTGGACGCATCAATCACGGACAGCCGTTTACGCAAAATTTCATTGTAGAAAATCCGCAATTGTGGTCGCCCGAAACGCCATTCCTATATCAGGCCGTCTCTAAAATCTATGCCAACGGAGAACTTACAGATACTTATACCACCCGCTTTGGTATCCGTTCCATCGAATTTGTAGCCGACAAGGGTTTTTTCCTGAACGGCCAGCACCGTAAATTCCAGGGAGTATGCAACCACCACGACTTAGGTCCTTTGGGAGCTGCCATCAACGTATCTGCGCTACGCCATCAGCTTACACTATTGAAAGACATGGGTTGCGATGCTATTCGTACTGCACACAACATGCCGGCACCCGAGCTTGTCAGACTCTGCGATGAGATGGGATTCATGATGATGATTGAACCTTTCGATGAATGGGACATTGCCAAGTGTGAAAACGGATACCACCGCTATTTCAACGAATGGGCCGAAAAAGACATGGTAAATATGCTACGGCAATACCGGAACAATCCCTGTGTAGTAATGTGGAGCATCGGCAATGAAGTACCCACCCAATGCAGCAGTGAAGGATACAAAGTAGCCAAGTTCCTGCAAGACATTTGCCATCGGGAAGACCCTACCCGTCCGGTTACCTGCGGCATGGACCAGGTTAGTTGCGTACTCGACAACGGATTTGCAGCTATGCTCGACATTCCGGGCTTCAACTATCGCGCACACCGTTATGAAGAAGCTTACCAACGCCTGCCGCAAAATTTAGTATTAGGCTCAGAAACCTCTTCTACCGTCAGCTCACGCGGTGTATATAAATTCCCGGCAGAACGTAAAGCCGATGCCAAATACGAAGACCATCAGTCTTCTTCTTACGACCTGGAATACTGCTCCTGGTCTAACATTCCCGATATAGATTTCGCCCTGGCCGATGACCACCAATGGACTTTAGGTCAATTTGTCTGGACAGGTTTTGATTACCTTGGCGAACCCAGTCCATACGATACGGATGCATGGCCCAACCACAGCTCCATGTTCGGTATTATTGACTTAGCTTCTTTGCCAAAGGACCGGTACTATTTATACCGCAGCGTATGGAACAAGCAAGTTGAAACACTTCATATTCTCCCTCATTGGAACTGGGAAGGCAGAGAAGGAAAAGAAGTACCCGTATTTGTCTATACCAATTATCCGACAGCTGAACTTTTCATCAACGGAAAAAGTTATGGAAAACAGACGAAGAACAACCAAAGCGTAGAAAACCGTTACCGCCTGATGTGGCACAACGCTATTTACGAACCGGGAGAAGTAAAAGTTGTAGCATACGATGAGCATGGCACAGCCAAAGCTGAAAAAATCATCCGCACGGCTGGAAAACCACATCATATTGAATTGGTTTCTTCACGCCAGTCGCTCACAGCCGATGGAAAAGATTTGGCATACGTAACCGTACGTGTTGTGGACAAAGACGGAAATCTCTGCCCCACAGATATGCGCTTGATGAAATTTAAAGTAAAAGGAGCTGGAAGCTACAAGGCCTCAGCCAATGGCGACCCGACTTGTTTGGATTTGTTCCACCTGCCTCAGATGCACGCCTTCAACGGTATGCTGACTGTTATTGTACAAGCAGGAAAAGAAAAAGGAACCATTGAACTTCAGGTTACAGCCAAAGGCCTGAAATCAGGAAAAATACAAATTGAAGTAAAATAAATACTCACCCCCGCTTCACACAAATATGCCTCGCAGCAGAAATGCTGCGAGGCATATTTCTTATTTTATATATCAAGGATAATTACTTCTGAAACTCAGCCCAGTCTGTCAGACGCATGTCACCTTTATTGATAAACACCTGATGCATACCCAATGCAGCAGATAAGCTGTGACAAGTCTGTCCTTTCGTAGAAATCTTCAGATAATCCCAAAGCAGTTGCTTATAATCAGGATGTGCACAGTTTTCAATAACCGCTTCCGCACGTTCCATCGGGCTCTTTCCACGCAAGTCGGCTATACCCTGTTCGGTGATAATAACATTGACGGAATGCTCGCTGTGGTCCAGATGAGATACCATCGGTACGATAGAGCTGATGCAACCTCCCTTGGCCGTTGACGGACAAGAGAAAATAGAAATATAGGCACTGCGGGTAAAGTCGCCGGAACCTCCGATACCGTTCATCATCTTGGTTCCGCAAATATGAGTGGAATTGACATTACCATAAATATCTGCTTCAATGGCGGTATTCATGGAAATCACTCCAATACGGCGAACCACTTCCGGACAGTTGGATATTTCGGAAGGACGCAGCACCAGTTTATGACGGAAAAAGTCCATATTGTCATAAATATCTTGCAGACAGTCATTAGTCACACTCAAAGAACAGGTACTACCAAACTTGATTCTGCCTTCTTTCACCAGTTTTATTACCGAATTCTGAATTACTTCAGTATACATTTCAAAAGGAGGAATGCTAGGGTCCTTGCCCAATGCACTCAGCACGGCATTGGCAATATTTCCTACTCCCGACTGCAAAGGAAGGAAGGTAGAAGGAATAATTCCTCTGCGCATGTCCGAAGCCAAGAATTCAGCCACATTCTGACCGATTTTATCTGTCACAGGGTCAGATTCATGGAAGCCACGCGCCTCATCCGGCATATTGGTTTCTACCACACCTACAATTTTGGAAGGGTCTACCTGAATATAAGGAAGGCCAATGCGGTCACTCGGACGAACGATAGGAATCGGACGACGATAAGGAGGACGTTCCATTTCATACAAATCGTGCATGCCTATCAGGCTTTTACTGTGTGCGGCATTCAATTCCACAATGACTTTATCGGCCAGTCGTGCAATGGTTGGCGTAATACCCACTCCCGCAGTCAGGTAAATACGTCCGTCTTCCGTAATCTCACAAGCTTCTATGATAGCCACGCTTACATGTCCCAAGAAGCCGGAGCGCAAACGCTGAGCCACCTGTGACAGATGAATGTCTGTATAATTGATTTCGCCATTATTTACAGCCTTCCGAAAGTCCGCATTAGTGGTATAAGGAGCACGGAACTTAATGGCATGTGCACGTGTCAGCATTCCGTCACAAGAATCTCCCGTCGAAGCTCCCGTAATCAAGCCAATCTGAAAAGATTCTCCCCTTGCGTGTTTTTCTTCTGCTATTTTCGCTAACTCTGCAGTCACAGCCTTCGGACTTCCGGCAGGGGTGAAGCCACTCAGTCCAACAATGTCCCCATCCTTAATATAGCTGGCAGCTTCGGCTGCCGTAATAAAGTTAAAGCTCATAGTATCAAGTGTTTTTTATGTTAGTATTAAAAAAAGTTAGTCAATCAGTCATATTTACGGCGAAAAATCTCGGAATAGATAAAAGCCCTCCTTGCATCTGCTGCATTACGAAAAGCTATTTCAGGCTTCTGCTCTTCTTTTTTCGGTACATTCAATGCTTGTTCTTTCGGAGTGGAAGGCTTGGCTGAAGTATATCTCCGTTTCTTCCTTGCTTCGGGTACAGGAGCCGGAATCACCTCTTCAGGAACTTCCTCTTCCACAGAAAAAGATGCTGCCGGAGGCGCCTGCCTTACGGTCTTTACACGCTTCGGCTTCTTCTGTTTCTGGGTTCTGGCCTGAAAAAGTCCCCAGCCAATTATACCTAAAAAAACAAGAATTTGAATTACATCCATAAATATTAAGTGTTAAGGTTTTCTTCAAAGATACGAATAAAATCTATATCTCCCACCCTTTTTATGGAAGTTAACCAAGAAACAGATATCTTTGCAAGCAAATTTTTAATATAGAAAACCTTATGACAAAAGAAGCTACAGGAGCAGACTTTAAATCTGCAACTGAAAACGAAAGCAAGAAATTGTTTATCGAGACCTACGGATGCCAGATGAATGTGGCAGACAGTGAAGTAATTGCATCTATCATGCAAATGGCCGGATATTCTCCTTGTGACACTTTAGAGGAGGCCGATGCCGTGTTCATGAACACCTGCTCCATCCGCGACAATGCGGAACAGAAAATCCTGAACCGACTGGAGTTTTTCCATTCTTTGCGCAAAAAGCGGAAACACCTGATTGTGGGCATATTGGGATGTATGGCCGAACGAGTGAAAAACGAACTGATTGAAAAACATCATGTAGACTTAGTAGCCGGTCCGGATGCCTACCTGACCTTGCCCGACCTGATTGCAGCCGTAGAAGCAGGAGAAAAAGCCATCAATGTGGAACTTTCTACTACGGAAACTTACCGTGACGTGATTCCTTCACGTATTTGCGGAAACCATATTTCAGGCTTCGTTTCCATCATGCGAGGATGTAACAATTTCTGCCATTACTGTATTGTACCTTATACACGCGGACGTGAACGCAGCCGTGACGTGGAAAGTATCCTGAACGAAGTACGCGACCTGCAACGAAAAGGCTATAAGGAAGTAACCTTGTTGGGACAGAACGTCAACTCATACCGTTTTGAAAAAGACGGCCAGACAGTAACCTTCCCTATGCTGCTCCGTATCGTGGCCGAAGCGGTGCCCGACATGCGCGTACGTTTCACCACTTCACATCCCAAAGACATGAGTGACGAAACGCTTCATGTCATCGCAGAAGTGCCCAATGTATGCAAGCATATCCACCTGCCCGTACAGAGCGGAAGTTCACGCATCTTGAAACTGATGAACCGTAAATATACCCGCGAATGGTACCTGGAAAGAGTAGCCGCTATCCGGAGAATCATCCCCGACTGCGGACTCAGTACCGATATTTTCTCGGGCTTCCATTCTGAAACAGAAGAAGACCATCAGATGTCTTTGTCGCTGATGCGCGAATGTGCATACGACTCGGCTTTCATGTTCAAATATTCTGAACGTCCGGGGACATACGCTTCCAAACATCTTCCGGACGATGTGCCCGAAGAAATCAAAATCCGCCGACTGAATGAAATGATTGAACTGCAGAACCAGCTTTCTGCTGAAAGCAATGCCAAAGATGTAGGAAAAACTTTCGAAGTATTGGTAGAAGGCGTATCCAAACGCTCTAAAGAACAGCTGTTCGGTCGTACGGAACAAAATAAAGTAGTAGTCTTTGACCGTGGCAGCCACCGCATCGGTGATTTTGTGAAAGTAAAAATCACGGAATCAAGCTCTGCTACTCTGAAAGGCATAGAAGTAACCGAATAACTCTCCCAGAAATAGCTCTGAGAAGACAATATAAAAAACGCAGGCATCTTTTTCATGGATGCTTGCAGGTTTTTTACGTTTCACAAGGCAGAAACCTACGTTTCCGGCATGCGAAACATAGGTTTCCGCTCCGCAAAACGTATGTTTCGCGTGAGGAAAACCTAAATACTTACAGCCCGTATGCCTATTGATACAAGCCTGTTTTTTAATTACTTTCTCTTCTGGCTTCCGGCATGATCAGCCAAAGAATCAAATAAACCAGTCCACCGGAAAAAACTGTAAAAAATGTAGCCAGCACGTAAACAATACGCACCAAAGTAATATCCCATTCAAAATAATCGGCTATCCCAGCACAAACCCCACCTATCATACGATTGTTTGACCGTGTCAATCTTTTTTTCTCCATAATCTATTGGCAAATATTCATTATTCGGGGCTAAGTTACAAAAAACATACATAAAGCATTCTATACTCTTAAAAACTTTTAAAGAAAATCATGCCATAGGCTTTTTATTTGTTATTTTGCAGCAAATTAGGGAATAAAGTGAATATACTGAAAATAGATAAATGTCCACTTTGTGGAGGAAACCACTTTGAAGAGGTAATGACATGTACAGACCACTATGCTTCCGGTGAGTCCTTTCAGATTTGTCGTTGCAAAGACTGCGGTTTCCAGTTAACCCATCCTGTTCCGGTTGAAGCAGAAATAGGACGCTACTACGAAACTCCAGATTATATTTCACACAGCGATACGCACAAAGGGTTGATGAACCGTGTATATCACTGGGTGCGCCGTGTGATGCTTGCCCGTAAAGCACGCCTTGTCAAGCATAACTCCCGATTAAGCCAGGGCAGCCTGCTGGACATCGGTACCGGCACAGGCTACTTTCCGCATTTCATGCAGGAAAGAGGATGGCACGTTTCTGCCATCGAAAAAAGCCCTCAGGCCCGTCAGTTTGCCAAAGAGCATTTTGAACTGGACGTGGCAGCTCCGGAAGCCCTCAATGAGTTTGCCGACAAGTCGTTCGATGTCATCACGTTGTGGCATGTCATGGAGCATCTGGAACATTTGAATGAAACCTGGGAGACACTGAAACGTATTCTGAAAGACCAGGGCATACTCATTATAGCTGTGCCCAACCCTACTTCATTCGATGCCGAAAAATACAAAGAAATGTGGGGTGCCTACGATGTTCCCCGACACTTGTGGCATTTCAGTCCCTCCGTCATGCAGCAGTTTGGAGCCAAACACGACTTTATTCTCTGCGAACGGCATCCGATGCCTTTTGATGCGTTTTACGTATCCATGCTGAGCGAGAAGTACCGGAAAAGTGCTTTCCCGTTCATAAAAGGCCTGATTACCGGAGCGGAAGCATGGATTGTTTCACTGGCCAAGAAAGACCGGAGCAGTTCCATGATTTATGTATTCAGAAAAAAATAAGAAATTATGAGTCAGAAGTCGGGTAGCCTTTTCGATATGCAATTCATTACCTCCTGCATCAGTACAATGCTGGTACTGCTGTTGTTGGGTATGGTGGTCTTTTTTGTCATGACCGCCAACAATCTTTCTGTATACGTACGCGAGAATATCAACTTTTCCGTTCTTCTCAACGACGACATGAAAGAAGCAGAAGCCATCCGCTTCCAAAAGCAGCTGGAAGAAGAGCCTTTTGTGAAGCAGGCCACCTACATATCGAAAGCACAGGCTCTGAAAGAACAGACAGAAGCCATGGGAACAGATCCTGCTGAATTTCTAGGCTACAACCCGTTCACAGCCTCCATTGAAATCAAGCTCAATGCGGCATACGCCAATTCTGACAGCCTGAGCTGGATTCAGGAGAAACTGCTGGACAATAAAAAAGTCATTGAAGTAAATTATCCGCAGGACCTGATTGATACCATCAACCAGAACATACGCAAAATCAGCATGTTCCTGTTAGGGCTGGCTGCTTTGCTCACCCTCATTTCATTTGCATTGATCAACAATACCATACGACTGACCATTTACTCCAAACGTTTTCTGATTCACACCATGAAGCTGGTAGGTGCAAGCTGGTCATTCATCCGGCGACCATTCATTGTCAGAAATGTCTGGATAGGCATTCTTGCGGCGGCCATGGCCAATGCCCTGCTCATCAGCCTGTCTTACATGCTTGTCAACTATGAGCCGGGACTGCTGGAGCTCATTACTCCCGAAGTAATGCTTTGTGTAATGGGAGCTGTTTTCATCTCGGGTATCCTCATTGCCACCTTGTGTGCCTACATCTCCATCAACAAATATTTGAAGATGAAAGCCGGAGATTTATATCGCCTTTAATGTTCAAACTAAATAGACAAAATTCATTATGGACAAAAAAAGTTTTGCTTTTGATAAAACCAACTTCATACTGCTTGCCATAGGTATGATAGTCATTATCATCGGATTCCTGTTAATGAGCGGACCCGGCTCTACTGAAACAGCCTTTGAACCGGATATTTTCAGTGTACGCCGCATCAAAGTGGCTCCCGTTGTTTGCTTTTTGGGATTCATTTTCATGATTTATGGTATCCTGAGAAAACCGAAAGATAAAGAAATAACTGAAAAAGAAGAGGAAAGACTGTAATGGAAGGAGATTTAAGCTTATTTCAAACGATTGTAATTGCCATTGTAGAAGGACTTACCGAATTTCTTCCTGTATCATCTACAGGCCACATGATTATTACCCAGCATATTTTAGGGGTAGAAAGTACAGATTTTGTCAAGGCTTTTACATTTATTATCCAGTTTGGTGCAATCCTGTCGGTGGTATGTTTATACTGGAAAAACTTTTTCCGTCTCAACCATACTCCCATGCCAGAAAATTGCACTCCAGTGAAGCGTTTCCTTCACAAATACGACTTTTACTGGAAGCTATTAGTTGCTTTTATCCCTGCCGCTGTATTGGGACTTCTTTTCAGTGACATGATAGATGCGATGCTGGAAAGCGTGACTGTAGTAGCTGTCATGTTAATAGCAGGAGGTATATTTATGCTATTCTGTGACAAAATTTTCGGCAACGGAAGCGAAAAAACTGTTTTGACGGAAAAAAGAGCCTTTTTTATAGGATTATTCCAATGTATTTCTATGATACCGGGAGTATCACGCTCCATGGCTACAATTGTAGGAGGTATGGCACAAAAACTTACCCGAAAGAAAGCAGCAGAATTCTCTTTTTTTCTGGCTGTGCCCACCATGTTTGCAGCTACAGTGTATAAAATGGCCAAATTATTCATGGATGGAGGAACAGAAATCATATCGACTAATCTGACAACTTTAATTGTGGGTAATGTCGTAGCCTTCATCGTAGCATTGCTGGCTATCAAATTTTTCATCAGCTTTGTGACAAAATATGGATTTGTAGCTTTTGGCTGGTACCGTATCATTGTAGGAAGCATCATACTAATCATGTCTTTTTTAGGATATAATTTAGAATTGGCTTAATGAATTTCAAAGAAGGAGAAGTATTATATTTTGACAAGCCACTGCGATGGACCTCTTTTGCCGTGGTGAATAAGATACGATACCACATCAGTCGTAAATTAGGAGTAAAGAAAATAAAAGTAGGACATGCCGGCACGCTTGATCCGCTGGCCACCGGAGTGATGATTATCTGTACCGGAAAGGCCACAAAGCGTATTGAGGAGTTCCAGTATCATACAAAAGAGTACATTGCCACTCTCCAGCTGGGAGCAACCACTCCCTCATTCGACCTGGAAAAGGAGATTGACGCAACTTACCCTACTGACCATATCACTAAAGAAATGGTCGAGGAAACATTAAAAAAGTTTGTCGGCACCATTGAACAGGTACCACCGGCATTTTCCGCATGCAAAGTTGACGGTAAGCGTGCATACGACCTGGCAAGAAAAGGAGATGAAGTAGAACTGAAACCCAAGATTCTGGTCATCGATGAAATCGAGTTGCTGGAATGCAACCTGCCGGAAATTAAGATACGGGTAGTCTGCAGCAAGGGTACTTACATACGGGCATTGGCCAGAGACATTGGCCAGGCACTGCAAAGTGGTGCCCACCTGACCGGTCTGATACGTACACGGGTAGGAGAAGTAAAGTTGGAAGACTGTATGAAAGTGGAAGATTTTGAAGCCTGGCTCGACCAGCAAGAAATAGAAGTTATAAACGATTAAGGAAAGAAAGGAAGAAGATGAAACTGTCACAATTCAAATTCAAGTTGCCGGAAGAAAAAATCGCTCTTTATCCGGCTAAATACAGAGATGAATCCCGCCTGATGGTAATTCACAAGTCAACCGGAGAAATTGAACATGTCAATTTCAAGGATATACTGAACTATTTCGACGACAAAGACGTGTTTATCTTTAACGATACCAAAGTCTTTCCTGCTCGTTTGTATGGTAACAAGGAAAAAACGGGTGCCCGCATTGAAGTATTCCTGCTCCGTGAGCTAAACGAAGAACTGCGCTTGTGGGATGTGCTGGTAGACCCTGCCCGTAAAATCCGTATCGGTAACAAGTTGTATTTCGGCGACGATGACTCCATGGTGGCCGAAGTAATTGACAATACGACTTCTCGCGGACGTACACTCCGCTTTTTGTACGACGGTCCTCATGATGAATTCAAGAAGGCTTTGTATGCCTTGGGAGAACCTCCATTGCCTCCTTTCATCCATCGTCCGGCAGAACCGGAAGACGAAGAACGTTTCCAGACTATCTACGCCAAAAATGAAGGAGCCGTTACCGTACCGGCAGCCGGTCTTCACTTCAGCCGTGAACTTATGAAACGTATGGAAATAAAAGGTATTGACTTCTCTTTCATTACCATGCACGCCGGATTAGGCAACTTCCGCGACATCGACGTGGAAGATTTGACAAAGCATAAAATGGATTCGGAACAGATGTTCGTCAACGCAGAAGCCTGCCGCATCGTCAACGAAGCCAAAGACAGAGGCAACAAAGTATGCGCCATCGGTACTACCGTGATGCGTGCCATTGAAACAGCTGTGGGTACAGACGGCCATTTGAAAGAGTTCGAAGGATGGACCAACAAATTTATTTTCCCTCCTTACGACTTCTCAGTAGCCAACGCCATGGTAAGCAATTTCCACATGCCGCTTTCTACCATGCTGATGCTTGTATGTGCTTACGGAGGATATGAACTGATTATGGATGCTTACAACATCGCACTGAAAGAAGATTACCGTTTTGGTACTTACGGTGATGCCATGCTGATTCTGGATAAATAAACCATCACTCTATGGCAACAGTTTATCTGGGATTAGGTACAAACCTTGGCGATAAAGAAGCTAATTTACGTACCGCCATCTATAAACTACAGGAAAGGATAGGGAAGCAAGTTTCCCTATCCTCTTTTTATGAAACAGCCCCTTGGGGATTTGAATCAGACCACAGCTTTCTCAATGCAGCAATAGGACTGGAAACCAGCCTCTCTCCTATTGAGATACTGCACATCACACAGGAAATAGAGAAAGAGCTCGGCAGAACAAAGAAATCAGTCAACGGCAGCTACAGCGACCGCCTCATTGATATTGATATTCTTTTATACGACACCCTCGTGCTCCAGACACCTGAGCTTACGATTCCCCATCCCTTGATGACGGAAAGAGATTTTGTGATGAAACCCCTAATCGAAATTGCGGGAAACGTAATCCACCCCACCCGGCAAAAACATTGTCCGAACTATATCAGGGATAATTTACCAACAGGCAAGTAGCATAAAGCTATGTTAAAAAGAAACTGAAATTGTAATTATTCCTATTTATATCACTATCTTTGCAGCGAAAATAAAAAGTGGAAAGATTTGAGTAGCTTGCAACCACGGAAAAAAATGCTAAAACACATTGTTATTTCCCCGAAGATTACTTCTCTACTCTGTCCGTACACGGATAAAAACAAACCATTAACAATTTTAATTTACCACAACAATGGGATACTTATTCACATCCGAATCGGTGTCTGAAGGACACCCCGACAAAGTGGCCGATCAAATTTCGGACGCTGTGCTTGACAAACTGTTGGCTTACGACCCCAGTTCAAAAGTAGCTTGCGAAACTCTGGTAACTACCGGACAGGTGGTACTGGCAGGAGAAGTGAAAACCAAAGCATATATTGATTTGCAGCGCGTAGCACGCGAAGTAATTAATAAGATAGGCTATACCAAGAGCGAATACATGTTCGAAGGTAATTCATGCGGTGTATTTTCTGCCATCCACGAACAGAGTCCTGACATCAACCGTGGAGTAGAACGCGAAGACCCGATGAATCAGGGAGCAGGCGACCAGGGTATGATGTTCGGTTATGCTACCAACGAAACAGAAAACTACATGCCGCTGTCGCTCGACCTGGCACACAAGCTGCTGATGGTATTGGCCGACATCCGTCGTGAAGGAAAGGTGATGACTTACCTTCGTCCGGACTCTAAGAGCCAGGTAACTATCGAATACGATGACAACCGCTGTCCGGTACGTATTGATACCATCGTAGTATCTACTCAGCACGATGAATTTATCCAGCCGGAAAATGACTCAAAAGAAGCTCAATTGAAGGCAGATGAAGAAATGCTGGCACAGATTCGCAAGGACGTGATTGAAATCCTGATGCCGCGTGTCATTGCAGAAATCCACAACCCGCAGGTACTGGCTTTGTTCAACGACCAGATTAAATACCACGTAAACCCGACAGGTAAGTTCGTGATTGGTGGTCCTCACGGTGATACCGGACTGACTGGCCGTAAGATTATTGTAGACACTTACGGTGGTGCCGGAGCTCACGGAGGAGGTGCTTTCTCAGGAAAAGACCCCAGCAAGGTAGACCGTAGTGCTGCATACGCTGCACGCCACATTGCCAAGAACCTGGTAGCTGCCGGAGTAGCAGACGAAGTATTGGTACAGGTTTCATACGCCATCGGAGTGGCACGTCCGATCAATATCTACGTAAATACTTACGGACGTAGCAATGTAGCTTTGACCGACGGAGAAATCGCTAAGAAAGTGGATGAAATCTTCGATATGCGTCCGCGTGCCATCGAAGAACGCTTGAAACTGCGCAACCCGATTTATAGCGAAACTGCTGCCTACGGACACATGGGCCGCGAACCGCAAATCGTTACCAAACATTTCGAATCGGCTTACGAAGGCAACAAAGACGTGGAAGTAGAACTCTTCACCTGGGAAAAACTGGATTATGTAGACAAAGTGAAAGAAGCTTTCGGACTGAAATAAGCTAAAACTTTCCACTAACTATACAGAGGGCTTGATACATCAGAAGATGGTCAGGCCCTTTTTGTTGGCATAACGGTTTGGCTATGCACTTACCTATCTTTGAATCCTCGAAGATAGGATGCAGTTCGGCAATACTTACGCTCAAAAGCAAGCTTTTGGCTTGGCATTGCACTCACCTTTACCTATCTTTGCAAAAACTAAAAAAGACCATGAACGATATCAAAAATATATGCGTATACAGTGCTTCCAGCACCAAAATAGACCCTGTTTATTTCGAAGCAGCCGAAGAGCTTGGAAAAATTCTTGCACAAAAACATATCAACCTTATTAACGGAGCCGGATGTCTGGGACTGATGTGCCGCATCAGTGACGCAGCTCTTGCTGCCGGAGGAACCGTAACCGGTGTCATTCCCCGGTTCATGGTGGAACAAGGGTGGCACCACAAAGGACTAACCCGACTGATAGAGACGGAAAGCATGCACGAACGCAAACAACTTATGGCCGATTTGTCCGACGGAGTCATTGCCCTGCCCGGGGGATGCGGTACACTGGAAGAGCTGCTGGAAATCATTACCTGGAAACAGCTTGGACTATACCTGAAACCCATCGTCATACTGAATACCAACGGATTTTATAACCCGCTGTTAGAAATGCTTCAACAAGCTATTTCCCAGAACTTCATGCGAAAAGAACACGGAAATATCTGGCACGTGGCACAAACTCCCAAAGAAGCTGTAAATTTATTATATACCATCCCTCACTGGAGCAAAGAAATTCGTAAATTTGCCGCAATATGAACAAGTTCTGCCATACCGGTTTCTCACAGATTCAAGAACTCTACAACCAGCACGTAGAGCAGATAGACAGTGCACTGCAGCATTGTAAGGAAACACCGTGTACAAACGGTATGGCAGGAGAACCCATTCCTTATCAGTTACGAAATGACTTTGCGGTTACCGGAAATGTATTTCTTTGCTTTTTCCTGGCCGTATACGCCCTGAAAAACGGGAAAAAATACCTCTATCAACATATCAAAAGTTTTTTCCGTCACAAAGAAAGAGCGGGGCTTTTTGACGATACTTCTAATTTCAACATCCGCTATACCCTGAGCTTAGGAAGTATAAGCTGCATATCCGCCGGATTATTTGTATATGATTTTTTCTCTAAAACCGAACCTTTTCTGTTCCAAATAGTTTCGCACTATGTCATTCTGTTTATCTACATATTCTGCGTGCTATTGACAGTAACAGGAAAAGCCCTTTTATACCAATTTATCAACTGGATTTTCTTTGACAAAGAAAAAAATAAAGCCTGGATTTCTGCCTATTTTGATCTGCTCTCCGGTATTTCCCTTGTCTTATTTCCTTTGTCACTGCTCGTCGTTTATTTCAATTTAGACTTTCACTTTTCTAAAACCTTCGTACTCACAGCAGTAATATCTTTCAAAATATTGTTATTTTATAAGTGTATTAGGAACTTTTTTAATCATTTTCATGGCATTTTACATTTAATTCTGTACTTTTGCACCCTCGAAATCATACCCTTACTTTTCCTCTGGAAAGGATTGATATATATAAATAACATTTTGATTTTAAAATTTTAGTAACGTTGAAAATAAAGAAAGTCCTCGTTTCTCAGCCTAAACCAACGACTGAAAAGTCCCCTTATTTTGACATTGCTGAGAAGTACGGAGTGAAGATAGATTTTCGCCCGTTTATTAAAGTAGAAAGTTTGTCAGCTAAAGAATTCAGACAGCAGAAGGTTTCTATCTTAGATCATACAGCCATTGTGTTTACTTCACGCCATGCTATCGATCACTTCTTTAGCTTGTGTGCAGAGTTACGCGTAACAATTCCGGAAACAATGAAATATTTCTGTACTTCGGAAACAATTGCTCTGTATATTCAGAAATACGTTCAATACCGCAAGCGTAAAGTATTCTTCGGTGCTACTGGAAAGTTCGCTGACCTGCTTCCGCAAATTATCAAGCATAATACGGAAAAATACTTTATTCCGATGTCGGATGTACACAATGACGAAGTAAAAGACTTGCTCGACAAGAACCACATCCAGCACACGGAAGCTGTAATGTATCGTACTGTCAGCAACGATTTCACTCCAGAAGAAGAATTCAACTACGACATGCTGATATTCTTCAGCCCGGCTGGTATTCAGTCGCTGATGAAGAACTTCCCGAATTTCGAACAGAAAGACATTGCTATCGGAAGCTTCGGACCGACTACTGCTAAAGCCGTAAAAGATGCAGGCTTGCGTCTTGACTTGGAAGCTCCTTCAAGTGCAGCTCCTTCCATGCCGGCAGCGTTGGATATGTTTATCCGCGAACACAACAAATAAAAAAATAATTCTGACAAACAAAGCGAAGCAATCCATTTTCTCATTACTTCGCTTTGTTTCATTATATACCCTCTATGAGCGATTCTCTAAAATTAACCCTACCGAAAGTAGAACGACTGAACAGCCGGATTCTGATTGAAAGACTGTTTACAGGAGGCAGCAAATCATTGCCTGCTTTTCCGTTACGTATCGTATACATGCCGGTAGAAGGAGAGAATCTACCTGCAGCCACTATTCTGATTAGCGTACCGAAAAAAAGATTCAAGCGTGCTGTCAAACGCAATCGTGTAAAACGTCAAGTACGTGAGGCCTACCGTAAAAACAAACACATCCTGCTGGATGCGTTAAAAGACTCAGGGCAAAAAATTGCCATTGCCTTTATCTGGCTCGACAATGAGTTGCATGAATCGGCCGATGTGGAAGCTAAGGTGGTTAAATTGTTGCAACTTACCGCAGAACGTCTGGCATGAAAAAGCTACTTTCTTTCCTGCTCCTGCTCCCCATTTATTTTTACCGGAACTGCATTTCACCCTTTACGCCTCCCTCCTGTCGCTTCACTCCGACTTGCTCTCAATATGCCATAGAAGCGATACAAAAGCACGGACCTTTCAAGGGGCTTTACTTAGCCATACGACGCATTCTTCGTTGCCACCCGTGGGGAGGTTCGGGATATGATCCGGTTCCTTAAAAGCCTGTTTTCACATGATTGACACTCCCTTTTTTGACGCGCACACACATCATTTGCCCCAGCCACAGACCACCTCTATCGTGAGCTGCCGCATGGACGAGAAAACGGCTTCCTCTTATCTGCAAGCTCCATTTATCTCCGTCAGCCTGCATCCATGGTATCTCACGGAAGAAAATATTCAGCCACAAATAGAATGGCTGGTACAGACTATCCAAAGTGATTCGCGAGTAGTTGCACTGGGAGAAGCCGGGTTAGACAAAGTATGCGATACCCCTTTCGACTTGCAAATACAAGCTTTCAGAAAAGCGATAGAGTTATCAGAGACATATCATCTCCCCTTAGTGATACATTCCGTAAAAGCCACTGAAGAGCTGCTTGCCCTGCACAAGGAATATCATCCCGCACAAGTCTGGATTATCCATGGTTTCCGGGGTAAAAAAGAACTTGCCACCGACCTGATACGACACGGATTTTTATCTCTCTTTCGGAAAAAAATACCAGGAAAAAGCATTGTCCATCGTCCCTGCAGACAGATTATTATTGGAAAGCGATGAAGCAGACACAGACTTTCCGAGCTTCTACCGGCAAGTAGCCTCACTACGCGGAACCTCTTTTGACAGCTTGGTTGAAAATATCAAAGAAAATGCTAACCGTCTCTTTTTTAATCGCTAAAAATTGGTTATTCAGATAAAGTGTCGTACTTTTGCTTCTGTATTATTAAATAAATATGTTAAACTAAGAATTTCATTCGATGAATTTTGTAGATGAACTAAGATGGCGTGGAATGGTACATACCATGATGCCGGGCACAGAAGAATTGCTGGAGAAGGAAATGGTGACAGCTTACCTGGGTATTGACCCTACAGCTGACTCGTTGCATATCGGCCACTTGTGTGGCGTGATGATGTTGCGTCATTTCCAGCGTTGCGGTCACAAACCGCTGGCTCTGGTAGGAGGTGCAACCGGTATGATTGGAGATCCTTCAGGTAAGTCACAGGAACGTAACTTGCTGGATGAGGAAACACTGCGCCACAATCAGGAGTGTATCAAGAAGCAGTTGGGCAAATTCCTCGATTTCGAATCGGATGCCCCTAACCGTGCAGAACTGGTAAACAACTACGACTGGATGAAAGACTTCTCTTTCCTGGATTTTGCCCGCACCGTAGGAAAACACATCACCGTGAACTACATGATGGCAAAGGAATCAGTTCAGAAACGTCTGAACGGAGAAGCACGCGACGGTCTTTCATTCACTGAATTTACTTATCAGCTGTTACAAGGATACGATTTCCTGCATCTGTATGAAACCAAAAACTGCAAGCTTCAGCTAGGTGGTTCTGACCAGTGGGGAAACATCACCACGGGAGCAGAATTAATCCGCCGTACCAACGGAGGTGAAGTATTTGCCCTGACTTGTCCGCTGATTACAAAGGCCGACGGTGGTAAATTTGGTAAGACAGAATCAGGAAATATCTGGCTGGACGCACGATATACCTCTCCTTACAAGTTCTATCAATTCTGGCTGAATGTAAGCGACGAAGACGCTAAGCGTTATATCAAGATATTCACTTCACTGAGCAAAGAAGAAATAGAAGGCCTGATTGCAGAACACGAACAGGCTCCTCACTTGCGTGTACTCCAGAAACGTCTGGCTAAGGAAGTAACTATCATGGTTCACTCTGAAGCTGACTACAACGCTGCTGTAGAAGCTTCTGGCATCCTGTTTGGAAACGCTACTTCTGAAGCATTGAAGAAACTGGATGAAGATACCCTGCTTTCTGTATTCGAAGGCGTTCCTCAGTTTGAAGTAGCCAAATCGGATATTGAAGCCGGCATCAAAGCGGTAGATTTATTCACTGAAAAGGCTGCTATTTTCCCGTCAAAAGGTGAGATGCGTAAGCTGGTTCAGGGCGGCGGCGTTTCTTTAAACAAAGAAAAACTGGCTGCATTTGACCAGGAAATTACCACAGCCGACTTGCTGGATGAAAAATACCTGCTCGTACAGCGCGGAAAGAAAAATTATTATCTGGTAATTGCCAAGTAAATTCTTTTAGAAAAAAATACCGGAAGGCTGTCTCAATTCAATTTGGGGCAGCCTTTCTTATGTTATAATAGCAAGGAACAAGTTGCAGTACTTTCAGGCCAGTACTGCAGTACTCCCTAAGTAGTACTTTAGTACTTTCAAGGAAGTACTGAAGTACTGCCAAGGAAGTACTGGAGTACTGCCAAAGAAGTACTGGCAGGATGGAAATCACCTCAGAAAATAAAGCCTGAGAGCAAAAAAATACCGGTTGACTCCTTGTGAATCAACCGGTACTTTAGGATATGTCCGGAAAGCAATCCTTCCGGATATTTCAGCACTTATTTCTTTGCATCCAGTTCTTTGAGCAATTCATCTACCGCAGCCTTCAACTGTGTATCCTCTCCTTTCACTACTGTTTCAGGCGCATTCAACACATATACATCCGGCTCCAGCTCTTTGTTTTCCAGGTAGCTTCCGTCCGGCAGACGATAACCAATCACAGGAATACCGTAAATCAAATCCGGGTCTTGCATCCGTACCCAGTTTACACTGGTCATGGTTCCAGGTACCGGAGCACCAACCAGCTTACCCATCTGGCGATGTTTGTACACCCACGGGGTGCCGTGTGCATTGGAATAGTTGGCTTCGCACTGTACCATGATAGAAGGCTTGTTCCAGCGACGGCTCGGCATGTCGCATGCTTCACGACCACGGATTACCTGTGTCAAATACTTCTGACCACTGAACAGCACTTCAATATCTTCATGCAAACGACCTCCTCCGTTGAAACGGGTATCAATCACAATACCTTCGCGGTTGTTGTATTTACCCAAAATATCAGAATATACCGTACGGAAGCTGCCGTCGTCCATTGATTCGATATGTACATATCCCAGACGGCCATTTGACCATTTATCCACATCTGCCGCACGCTGTTTTACCCAACGTTCATACAGCAGACTGCTCAGCGTTCCCCCACTGATAAGCTTCACCACTTCATCCCAGCGTTCTTTTGATTGTGCATCGTAGAATGAAACCAATATCTTCTTGCCAGCCTTTCCGTTCAGCAACGCAGAGAAATCAGCATCTACCGGCTGACCGTCAATCTTTTCAATCACCACACCCGGTTTTACCCGTGTCGTTTTCCGGTCGAACGGACCTTTTTCCACCACTTCGTCCACTTTCATGCCTTTTCCGGTATAATTCCAGTCATAAAGCAATCCCAAGCTGGCAGTTGCTTCTTTTGCTCCCGGACGATAACGGCCACCTGTATGCGATACGTTCAGTTCACCCAGCAATTCACTCAGCATTTCCGCATAATCATACTTATTATTAATATGCGGCAGGAAACGACGATAATTAGCGGTCATAGCCTTCCAGTCTACCCCGTGCATATTCACCTCATAAAAACGCTTCTGTTCCTCACGGCACATATTATCATACATATAGGCACGTTCGGCAGCCAAATCCATCTTCATTTCTGCACGATAAGAAATCGGTTTCAGCTTCTCACCGCCCAAATCCATTTTCTGCATGGAGCCTGAACCTAATACGAAAAGATTTTTTCCTTCCTTATCCATTTCCATATCGGCCCAGCCGGAACCCATCTTGTGCAACAACTTGGTTTCCCGTTTGCGCAAATCCATCTTCCACATATCGAATCCACGCTCAAAAGCTGACAGGTAGTACAGGCTTTCTCCGTCTTTTGACAAAATAGCCGAAGCAATGCTCGATGAATTTGGAGTCAGACGTACGATGCGGTCCTGAATGCCCTCCAGTTCCACCACGATGTCTTTCACCTTGTCGGCTTCCTCTTTCTTGTCCTTATCTTCTTTTTTATCTTCTTTCTTTCCGTCTTTCTTGTCCGCAGCTTTTTCCTGTTCTTTTTCCAGCTCCTTCTGGAGTTCATAATCCTCCTTGCTCATGCGGAACTTGTCGTAGGCATCCTGATTGACAAAAACCATCATCACATCGTCCAGTGAACCCCATGAAGCGTGATTTCGCATACCGTAACGCTCTGTAGTAAACAAAATGGCATTACCGTCCATTGTCCACTTCGGAGAACTGCTTGTATAACCACTGTTCGTCAGGTTGACTAACTCTCCCTTTCCGTCTGCGCTGACCAAGGCAATGTCCGTGTAAGGATCATGCTTGTTTCCGATAAATTCCAGTGTAAACCATTTACCGTCGGGCGACCAGGCATAATTAAACCCTCCACTCAATTCATACCATGTGCTTCCATCGGTAATCTGACGTACCTTATTCGTTTCCAAATTCAGCACTTTCAGGCGGATACGGTCCTCAATGAAAGCCACTTCCTTGCCATCGGGTGAGAACTTAGGATACATTCGTTCTACGCTCTTCGAAGGCAACAGCACTTCTTCTTTTATCAATGTCGCATTCGGGAAATTCAAATCCTCTTTCCGTTCAATTTCAGCCTTATAAAGCTGCCAGTTTCCATCGCGTTCGCTGGCATATACCAGTGTACGGTTGTCTGCCCCGAAAGAAAGTCCTTCTTCTGCTTCAGGTGTGTGTGTAATCTGCTTGGTAGTACCATATTCCACAGAAGTCACGAACACTTCTCCACGTACAATGAAAGCCACCTGCTTACCGTCGGGCGAAGCTACCGCTTCCGACGCTCCCCGAGTATAGCTCAATGTAACCGGAATTTCCTGGTCATCCCGCGTCAATGACACATTCACCTTACTTGGCTTTCCGCCTTGTTTCTGCGTATAAATTTCTCCATTATAGATATAGCACAGCGTACCGTCGCCTCCCAAAGAAAGGAAACGTACCGGATGTGTAGAAAATGAAGTCAGCGGTTTCACCTGTTCCGGATTATCCAGCGGGAAAGAATAGACGTTAAACGAGCCTTTGTTACGTTCACTCAAGAAGAAAACCTCCTTACCATCCGACGAAAGCACCGGATTACGGTCCTCTCCTGCCCGCTTGGTCAGATTGGTATGCTTGCCCGATGCCATGTCGTACATCCATACATCCCGTGTGATAGAAGAAGTATGATGTTTACGCCATTCATCTTCAAATCCTTTCCGGTCCTGATACAAAAACTTGTCGCCTGCCGCATTAAAACAAACCATTTCGGCAGGAGTACCCAGAATTTGTTCCGTTTTTCCACCTTCCGCAGGAACCTTATACAGTTCTGTCATGGCAGAAGTCGGGAACAATGCACTGCTGGCAGGGTCCTGAATGCTTGCAGAAAATACAATAAACTTTCCGTCTGGCGTAAACGCAGAAGGAATTTCCGAAGCAGAATTCGTAGTCAGTCTGCGGGCAGATCCTCCATTAGCCGGCATAACAAACACATCCGTATTACCAAAACGATCGCTGGCAAAAGCAATCTGTTTACCGTCCGGCGACCACACCGGAGACGACTCATACGAATCTTGTGTAGTCAGCTGTACCGCTTCTCCACCCTTGGCAGACACTTTGTAAATGTCGCCCTTATAACAAAATACAATTTCTTTTCCGTCTGGAGAGATACGTACATCACGCATCCATAGCGGAGTAACCGCCATGGCATGTGCAAAAGTAGTCCCCAGCAACAATGTGCACAATATTTTTTTCCTCATAAGCTAAGTTGTTTTGCAAACAAAGGTAAGGATTCCCGTCAGAAACAGAAAAAAAGTCAGAAATTATTTGGAAGGTATTCATAAAAACGCTTATCTTTGCAGCGTTTTCTGAGGAAAACACCAAGAAGTTTGGACTATGGTGTAATGGTAGCACAACAGGTTTTGGTTCTGTTTGTCCAGGTTCGAATCCTGGTAGTCCAACGTTTTTCAAGACATTTATAGTCAAAAGCCCGCTAAAACGACATTTTAGCGGGCTTTTTTGTTATCCTGACAATTATAAAAAACATTAAAAAATTTACTCTTAATAGATTTTATTAATTGGCATATCATTTTTTTATAAAATAATAAATATATTTGCATCGAAAAAACATCTGAAGCAGAATAATAAAAACTTCGGATATATTACAAACCAAATTAACCCAAAATCATAGTAGTATGAAAAAAGGCATTTTTTTCAGAGAGGACTCCGTATGGAGAAAAAGATTATTGCAATCAATACCTGTCATAACAGGGTTATTCGTTGTCGCTAACGGTCATGCAGCCCCCATCACAACTATTGATTCGAAACTAATCGTACAACAAACATCTACGATTACAGGTAAAGTTCTGGACAGCAATGGAGAGGCTCTAATTGGTGTAAACGTGCTGGAAAAAGGAACAACCAATGGTACCATCACTGATTTTAATGGAAATTTTACTTTAAATTTATCATCATCTAATTCCACACTGGTATTCTCTTATATCGGCTATGTAAGTCAAGAAATATCAGCAAAAGGTAAAAAAGATTTTACTATAACTCTAAAGGAAGATTCAGAAACATTAGAGGAAGTAGTAGTTGTTGGTTATGGAACACAGAAAAAAGTAAACCTTACAGGTTCTGTTTCTTCTGTTTCAGCTAAAGATATACAAGATGTACCAACATCAAATACAGCATCCTTGTTACAAGGCCGTATGCCTGGTTTGGTAATAAGCCAAAATGGAGGTCAGGCAGGTAAAGAAGATATGGAAGTTAGAGTACGCGGTGTAGGAACATTTGGAAATAATAACCCGATGGTTTTAATTGACGGAGTTGAAGGAACCCTGTCACAAATGAGTGATATTCCAGCAGCCGACATCGAGAATATTTCTGTTTTAAAAGATGCCGCCTCTGCTGCAATCTATGGTGTACGTGCAGCAAATGGTGTTATTTTAATAACCACAAAAAAAGGAAAAGCCGGAAAAATCTCTGTAAACTACTCAGGTAGCTATACCCTGCAAAAACCAATGTTGCCAACTTATATTGACAGTTATCAATGGGCTTTAATGAAAAACGATGTAGCTCCAGACACTTATGATGCAACAGCATTACAGAAACTCCAAGATGGATCAGATCCGGATCATTATGCTAACACAAACTGGCTTGACGAGGTATTCAGAAATGCAAGTATGCACCAACACCATCTTTCTGTTTCTGGAGGTAACGAACATACCCAATATATGACTTCTATCTCTTATTCTAACCAAGAAGGTATAATGAAGAAAACAGGAGCTGAGAAATTTTCATTCCGCTCTAATGTAGATAGCAATATCGGCCGTTTCAATTTTGGCTTAAACGTTTCAGGAAACAAAAACAATGTTGACCAGCCAGCCTCTATCGCTCCAAGCGGTGAAACAAGTGTCATGCGTTATTTATCATGGTTCTCACGTCCCACAGTTCCTGTAAAATATTCCAACGGTTACTATGGCTATGTAGACGGATCTTTAAAAAATGCAGAATTAGTCAAAAACCCGCTACAATTCATGGAACAAGGATATCGTCTTGACGAAGCCTGGCGTTTTAATGGAAAAGCATATGCAGGTATCGATATTATTGACGGACTAAAATTCAAAACAAGCCTGGCATATGCATTCTACATGAATGCCACTAAAAAATATACGCCCAAAGAACTGGCACGATATGATGCAGAAGGCAATATATTAAAAGCAGCCGGACAAAACAACAGATTAGAAGATTATTATTGGAGAGAAGCTACGTGGACAAATGAAAACATTCTTACATACGACAAAAAATTCGGGCTTCACAATTTAAATGTATTATTAGGGCATTCTCTTATCAGCTACACTCGCTACACAACTACAGCCGGCATAGAAGGCTTTCCAACAGAGAATATTTATGAAATGGATGGAGGATCAAAAAATCCATCAGCAGTAGGTAATAGTGATGAATACAGATTGCAATCATTCTTCGGACGTATCAATTATAGTTACGCTGATAAATACCTTCTTGAAGTAAATGTACGACATGACGGTTCTTCACGTATGCCTAAAAATAACAGATATGCCACCTTTCCTTCTGTATCTGCAGGATGGGTATTTACCAATGAATCATTCATGGAGAATTATCAATGGCTATTCGGTAAACTCCGTTTTTCTTGGGGTAAATTAGGAAACCAGGAAATTGGTAGCTATGCTTACCTGGCAAGTTTAGGTGCATCCGGCAACTATTACTTCGATCAAGGTAAAGACCCTCAAACAGGAATGGTGTCTACCTCAATTCCAAATGAAAATATAAAATGGGAAACCACACGTACCTTGAATGTCGCTATTGATTTAGGTTTCCTGAACAATAAAATCCAGACAACGTTTGAATGGTTTGACAAGAAAACATCCGACATATTGATGCAGCTGGCCATGCCTAATATCTTCCTGGGTTCACTTTCTGCTCCTTATCAGAACGTGGGTACCGTAAGAAACAGAGGTTGGGAATGGAATGTGAATTACAATGACAGTAAAGGAGACTGGAGCTGGTATGCCGGATTCAACTTGTCGCATGTGAAAAATGAGATTCTCTATATGGGTGGTTTGGATGAACGTATCAGCGGACAAACAATCAACCGGGTAGGTGAGCCTATCGGAGCATATTACGCATACCAGGCTCTTGGTTTATACAGAACAGAAGAAGATTTGAACAGAACTAACTCAAAGGGTGAAGTAATCAAGCAAAATGGTGTTGCTCCTAAATTAGGTGACATCATGTATGCAGACTTAAATGACGATGGAAATATCACTCCTGAAGACAGAACTATTATCGGTAACCCATTCCCTAAATATTCCTATGGTATCAATTTAGGAGCCAGCTGGAAAGGATTCGATCTTTCTACATTCTGGCAAGGAGTAGCAGGCATCTATCGATACAATTGGGAAACAACCACAGATATTCGTGGTAATTTCACAGACAGATGGCTGGATCGTTGGTCTACTGATAATCCTAATGGCAAGATGCCGGCATTGGGTAACACAATGAATGAACAATTCTCGTCTTTCTGGCTGGAAAATGCAAGCTATTTAAGATTGAAGAATTTCGAATTCGGCTACACATTCGGCAATCTCCCCAAAATTGGTGTTTCAAAACTACGTATCTACTTCGCAGGAACAAACCTGCTTACATTCACCAAACTTGACAACTGGGATCCGGAAAAAGGTGCTGGTGATACAAGAAATGACAACTATCCGAATGCCAAATCATTCTCATTCGGTGTAAACGTAACCTTCTAACTATAAAAACTACAATTATGAAACTAAAATTTAATCACTTATACAGAGGATTATTATTCTCCGGCTTAATGTTAGCCAATATTTCTTGCTCCGATAGCTTTCTGGAGTTGGATAATCCCAATCAAGTATCAGACAATACGTTCTGGCAATCTGAAAGTGATGCCTTAATGGCTCTTGCAGCATGTTATGATGCTTTACAATCCGATCATTTATACGATGACAATGTAGATGGAGGAGGATTCGGTTTCCTTATGCGTGAAACAAGTACCGATAACGGACAGCATACTTGGGGTGACTGGATGCAGGGAAGCACCGTTTCTAAAGGAACTTCCGCAACGACTGACGGATGTTTTTCAAACTATTGGAATGCAAACTATGAACTAATCAAACGTTGCAATCTACTATTATCTAAAATAGATGCTATTCCGATGGAAGACAAGGCTAAAGGTACCATCAAAGCAGAAGCTATCGCATTAAGAGCCTTGGGTTATTGCAACTTGACTTCTTTGTATAGAGATGTACCATACATCACAGCCCCTTTAACTCTTGAAAATCCGGAGGCTCCCAAAGAGCTTAAAAGTACCATTGCAGACAAAGTTTTAGCCGATTTGAAAGCTAATAATCCGAATTTGCCACCAAAGGGAACAGAACAAAAAGGAAGAATGTCACAAGAAGCAGGATATGCAATTATGGGGCGTATGGCATTATTCAATCAAAGATGGGATGACGCCATCGAAGCATATAACAATGTAATTGGTAAAGTTTCTTTATTTAAATCTGGAGATGGTACTGATTATGAAGCCAATTTCAGAGATTTGTTCAAAGAAGATAATGAGACTTGTGATGAGGTTCTTTTAAGTGTACACTACACAGGCCCTGGACTAAAAGAGGGCAGCACTTTTGGAGTCTGTTGGAATGCTCCTTTGAATGCCATTGAAGCTTCAATGAATTTATGTGATGATTTTTATTGTACAGACGGGTTACCTATTGATAAATCACCTCTCTTTCAAGGCAGCCTTGAAAAAGGTAAGCACACACAAGAGAATCCTGATTATGCGAGATACGAAAACCGTGATCCACGGTTAAAAGCCACATTAATGCTGCCCGGAATGACTTGGAATGGAAAAGAATATACAAATAATTTACCTGCCAAATCTACAGCTTGTATTCTTAAATGGTTTACCCCAGAAAATACAGCTAATGAATATGACGGCAGCCTGGATTATTACATTATTCGTTACGCTGAAGTATTGCTTTCCATGGCAGAAGCTAAGATTGAAAAAAATGCTCCACAGACAGAAGTAACACCATACATCAACGAAGTGCGTGCACGCGTAGGTATGCCTGATGTAGAAGCTGTAGAAGGAACCAGCCTTTCCCAGGATGAATTAAGAAAAATAGTCCGCCATGAACGCCGTGTAGAATTAGCTTTTGAAGATTTACGTCTGGCAGATTTATACAGATGGGGAGAGTGGGAAAATGCCGTAAAACGTATGCAAAATGATAAAGAATTCTATGGTGATAAATTCTGTGTATATGATTTTAATTATCGTGGAGCACAAGATACAGTCTGGCCTATTCCACAAGGAGAAATAGATACAAACAAGCAACTTGTTCAACACGATGAATGGAAATAACATGCTGAATAAAAATAGGGTTGTCAATAGACAACTCTATTTTTATCTTTATCAAAGTATAGAATCTTAATAATAACAGTATGAAAAAAAGCATTGCATATTTTATATTATACCATTATTTCAATACTCATTCCATTACCATGTTTATCAGTTTCGCCTCAAAAAGGGAAATATCTTATTTATAGATGAGTTCAACGAAAATTCTATTATACCAGATTCTTCAATATGGAAATTATGTACTTATGGTAATCACACATGGGGACAACATTTCAAGAATTAGAAGGCTATGAAAATGTGAAAGTAGAAAATGGAGTATTAAAGCTAAAAGTTTCTAAGGATAAAATTCTTATAAAAATGGAGGGATTCGCACGACGTCAGGATTTCCCTGTAATACCCGGTTGGAAGTCAAAGCTAAATTAACTAAATTAGTAAAAGGGGGGATTTCCTGCCATCTGGCAAATGCCAATGGATGCACCACAATGGCCACGTGGTGGCGAAATCGACCTAATGGAATGGGTACAAGGTACTCCAAATGATATATACCAAACTGTACACACTTATTTTATAAATGGAGATAATGGTTCCGCAGGAGCCACTAATCCAAATCGACCTACCAATTTTGATATAACCCAATATCATGTTTATGCAGCAGACAGAACGGAAGAAGCTATAATATTCTACATAGATGGAAAGAAACATGGAGATATCCTAATCAGCATCTACCAGAAGAAAAAATGCAATATCCATTTTGCCAATACAAATACGATATTATTTTAAATTTCTCACTCGGTGGAGACTTAAACGGGAATCCGACTTGGCCAGGGAAAATCAATGACGATGACTTACCAGGAGAAATGTGGATTGATTGGGTAAAAGTTTCTTCATTATAGCTATTCAAAATAAAGTTTCTTAATTCTTTACGCCTAAACATGACATAAAGCAACTGATATAAAGTAAGTAGAATGCCTGTCACTTCTCATTCCAAAATTTTTACAGATACATAATTTCACGCAAACGTAACTGCGTAGCAATCTTTCTGTAATAAAAAACACGGATCTTTGGGCAGACTTAAAAAAAGGAATTTATTATGGAAACAATTGCTGACAAATATACAGTGGAGTGTACTCCCGACGGAGGATATTATGCTTATCTGTGCAATCATGAACAATGTTTTGCATACGGTGAAACAGAAGAAGAGGTCCTGGAAAATCTGGAGATTGCCGCAGAAGAGTTCTACAATGAATTCAGTTCCATATTCTACATGGAAGACATAGCTTGATAGTGTTCCAAAAAACACACATTGTAAATAAATTGCCAATATTTAGTCATTCTCGAAAGCCATTTCTGCGAGACACAGAAGTGGCTTTCTTCATCCTCTTCCCTCCACCTCTTGAAACAGCTTATTCATTTGACAGTCACACTCTTGTAATATACGTTCCCTTCTTTTGTACAGCGTTAAGAAAAACATGAAGCATGAAAGAAAGACCTTATTACCAGACCATTGTGGTGTCGGATATTCATTTGGGAACTACCCATTCGAAAGTAAACCAAATCAGCGATTTTCTTAGTAGAGTAGACTGCGGACGACTGATTCTGAACGGTGACATCATCGACGGATGGCATCTGCAAAAATCCGGCATCAGCAAATGGAAAGCGGAACATACGCACTTTTTTAAAATCATCATGAAAATGATGGAAAAACACGGTACGGAAATCATTTATGTACGTGGCAATCATGACGATTTTCTTGACAATCTTGCTCCCCTGCAATTCGCCAACCTGACCATTACAAAAGATTACATACTGGAAAGCAACGGAAAGCATTATTTCGTAACACACGGCGACGTGTTCGATAAGGTAACTACCAGCATGAAATGGCTGGCCAAACTGGGAGATATAGGCTATACGCTCCTACTGTGGCTCAACAGCCAGTACAACCGCTATCGCGTAAGAAAAGGAAAACCTTATTATTCACTTTCACAGGCCATCAAACAGAAAGTAAAATCTGCCGTATCCTATATTTCTGATTTTGAAAACGTACTGGTAGACTTCGCGAAAAACCGTCAGTGTGAAGGGGTTATCTGCGGCCATATCCACCATCCGGAAAACCGCATGATTGACCAGATACACTACCTGAACTCAGGCGACTGGGTAGAAACCATGTCGGCACTTACTGAAGATGAAAACGGGGAATGGAAAGTAATCTATTACACCGAATTGGAACAGCAGGCTACGAAACCTGAAGAAAATAATGTCATACCGCTAATACCTATCGCATCATGAAAATCTTATTTATCGTTCAGGGAGAAGGAAGAGGACACCTCACGCAAGCCATCTCGATGGAGAAACTGCTTAGAAGCAACGGACACGAAGTGGTAGAAGTGCTCGTCGGAAAAAGTGAATCCAGACGGCTTCCGGGATTTTTTATCCGGAACATTCAGGCGCCTGTCAAACAGTTTATCAGCCCGAATTTCCTGCCTACCCATGCCAACAAACGGGTAAACCTGACACGAAGCATCTTATATAACTTGTTGAAAGTGCCGGAATATGCAGAAAGTATATGCTATATTAACCGGCATATCAAAGAAACCGGTGCCGAACTGGTCATCAATTTCTATGAATTATTAACAGGATTGACTTATTTCTTTTTCCGTCCAGCAGTACCTCAAATCTGTATCGGGCATCAGTACCTGTTCCTTCACAACCAATTCAAATTACCCAAAAAGAACAAATGCAGCCTGTTTTTCCTGAATTTCTTTACGCGACTGACTGCATTAGGTTCCTCACAAAAACTGGCCCTCTCCTTCCGCTCCATGCCGGAAGACAATCATCAGCACATCAGTGTGGTTCCTCCTTTATTGCGACAAGATGTACTGCTTCAGGAAAGCAAACCAGGTGATTACATCCATGGATATATGCTGAATGCGGGATTCTCTGAAAATATTCTGAACTGGCATAAAAAAAATCCGGATACTCCTCTCCGCTTTTTCTGGGACCACTGGGAAGAAGAACCTGTGAAAAAAATAGACTCCACGCTTTCTTTCTACCAGCTTGACGATATAGAGTTTCTTCGCCAAATGGCAGGTTGCAAAGCATACGCCAGCACGGCAGGATTCGAATCGGTATGCGAAGCCATGTATTTAGGAAAACCCATCCTGATGGTACCAGCCCATATTGAACAAGAGTGTAATGCTTTCGATGCCATGCAGAACGGAGCAGGCATCATCGACTACAATTTTAACTTGAGCAACCTGCTGCGTTTCTCTCAAAACTACAAACCCAACCGTCTGTTTGTGGAATGGGTGAAATCGGCAGAATACATCATATTGAATGAAATAGAGCGATTTGCTCCGCAAAATACCCTGCAAGGAATGTATCTGGTAGAGGAGTTTGTGTAAAAAAATCTAAATAATCGTTCTGAAATCATATTGTAACATAAAATCATTTTCTTTGCAAAAAAAGTGATTTTATGGTAACAAGAAATAGAAAAAAAGAAAAGCCTTATTTGGAAAGAGACATCAGTTGGATGTACTTTAACCGCAGAATCCTGCAGGAAGCAACCCGAAGTCATGTGCCATTGCTGGAACGAATGGCCTTTCTTGGCATCTATTCCAACAACCTGGATGAATTTTTCCGTGTCAGAGTAGCTTCTCAAAGCCGCATTGCGGAATGCATGGATAAATCGGCTGCCAAGGAAAGAGAAAAAGCAAAAAAACTGCTTAAGCAAATCGGAAAACTGAACGCACGTTACGTAAAGGATTACGAAGAAGCTGTAAGCAGTGTGACAGAGGATCTGAAAAAAGAAAATATCTATCTGGTATCCAATTCGGAAGTTACTCCCGAACAACTACAGTTCATCCAATCTTTCTATAAAGAAAAGCTGAATGGACTTATTGTGCCCGTATGGTTCTCAGCCGTTAAGTTATTGGATTACGAAAACGATGAAAACATCTACCTGGCCGTAAAGGTAAGCAAGAACGGCAACAAGCCGATGGCAGACTACGCTTTCCTGGAACTCCCGGTAAATATTTGCGGACGTTTTGTGCAACTACCGGATCATGAGAACAAAAGTTACCTTATGTACCTGGATGACGCCATCCGCTGCTGTCTTCCGCTGGTGTTCGAAGGACTGGGATACGACAAATACGAAGCCTATGCCTTTAAGTTTACCCGCGACGCAGAAATGGAAATTGACAATGACCTGCGCACCGGTACACTTCAAAAGATTTCAAAAGGGGTAAAGAGCCGTAAAAAAGGAGAGCCTCTTCGTGTAATCTACGATAACAACATGCCGAAAGACCTGTTGAAAAGGGTGTTGAAAAAACTTGAACTCGACAGTCTGGACACAGTAATTGAAAGTGGACGTTACCAGAACCACAAGGACTTAATGAAATTTCCGGACTGTGGACACAGCAACTTGAAATATCCGAAATGGCCTCCTATCCTGAAAAAAGAACTTGACGGACCAGAGAGTCTGTTGAAAAAGATTCAGGAAAAAGACCGCTTTATCCATGTGCCTTATCATAATTTCGACTCCTTCATCCGTGTGCTTCAGGAAGCGGCTGTCAGCAAACAGGTAACCAGCATTAAAATTACGCTCTACCGTCTAGCTAAAGAATCAAAGGTAGTAAAAGCCCTTATCGGAGCAGCCCGTAACGGAAAGAAGGTAACCGTAGTCATTGAATTGCTGGCTCGTTTCGACGAAGCATCCAATATCAACTGGTCAAAGAAAATGCAGGATGCCGGCATCAAGGTGATTTTCGGTGTAGAAGGCTTGAAGGTTCACTCCAAGATTACACACATTGAGATGAAAAGCGGACCGGATATTGCTTGTATCAGTACCGGAAACTTCCACGAAGGAAATGCCAGAATGTACACAGACTGCATGTTGATGACAGCTTATCCGAAAATCGTGAAGGATGTAAATCAGGTGTTCGAATTCATTGAGCGTCCTTACACTCAGATACGGTTCAAGGAACTGCTTGTTTCGCCAAATGAAATGAAGAACAAGTTTGTGACATTAATCAACAATGAAATAAAGAACAAGAAAGCCGGAAAACCTGCTTACATCAAAATCAAGATCAATCATATCACCGACCCGATTATGGTGGAAAAACTGTATGAAGCTTCGGAAGCAGGCGTAGATATTGATCTGGTAGTACGTGGTAACTGTTCGCTGATTACCAATGTACCCGATGTCAGCACACACATCCGGATTCATGGCATCATCGACCGCTATCTGGAACATTCACGCATTTTCATCTTCGCCAACGGAGGAGAAGAAAAGATATACTTAGGCTCTGCCGACTGGATGCCTCGCAACCTGGATCACCGCATCGAAGTAATTACTCCGGTCTACGATCCGGCCATCAAGGGAGAAATGAAACGCATTGTAGAATACGGCCTGAAGGATACCCTGCAGGGACGTATAGTAGACGGTGCAGGCGACAATCTGTTCTGGAGTGAAGAAACGGAAGAAGCTCCTTTCCGCTCGCAGGAAGCACTCTACAATTATTACCTGGCCGAAAATGAACAATAACTTAAATGTGATATTATGGACAATATGCTAAAAGACTGCAAGACGTACTATGGAGCCATTGATATTGGTTCGAATGCAGTGAGATTGCTCATCAAATGTGTAGAAGAAGACGAACAGGGAAAGGTTTTCTTTTCAAAAGTGCTTCTATTGCGTGTCCCTCTGCGTCTGGGATTTGACGTATTTGCGATGGGGAAAATTGCCGAAACCAAGGAAAAGAACATGCTCCGTCTGATGAAAGTGTTCCATCACCTGATGAAAATCTACGATGTGGAAGACTACCGTGCATGTGCCACCTCTGCCATGCGTGATGCAAAGAACGGAAAAGATATTATCAAACGCATCAAAAAGAAAACGGGAATCCGTATTGAAATCATTGACGGACAGGAAGAAGCCAAGATGATATACAACAACCACATTGAATGCATGGAAGACCGTAACGGAAACTATATGTACGTGGATGTGGGTGGAGGTAGTACCGAAATCAATCTGCTTTCACAAGGAGAACTCGTATGCAGCCGTTCGTACAACATCGGTACGGTGCGTATTCTGAACAATGCCGTAAAGGAAACTGAATGGGAACGGTTGAAAAAGGACATGCAGGAACTGGCTATTTCTTATCCTGGTACGAACATCATCGGTTCGGGTGGAAACATCAACAAACTTTATCGTCTGGCTGAAAAGAAAGACAAGAAAAAGCAGCGAATCACAGTAGAAGTACTGCACAAACTGCATGAAAGCCTGAGCAAACTATCTGTAGAAGAACGAATGGAAAAATACCAGCTCAAACCCGACCGGGCCGACGTAATCGTTCCGGCTGGAGATATATTCCTGACCATTGCAGATATTATTCATGCTACGCATATTTATGTACCTGTAATCGGACTTGCCGACGGTATCATCGACGGACTATACGCCAATCACCTGGAAGAGAAACAGAAGATTTTAGGCATTCTTCCAAGTAAAAAAGATGCTTCGGGCACACCTGAAGATGCGGAAGAATAAGTCTTATTTTTTCTAACAATAAAAAACC
>ENA-OQDC01000275-OQDC01000275.1-human-gut-metagenome-genome-assembly--contig:-NODE-275-length-39275-cov-7.459794_pt1 | contig 39275 bp, 34 predicted proteins | sample MGYA00242770_ERZ504601 | MGnify/ENA primary metagenome ERZ504601 (study PRJEB26092, sample SAMD00036305) | human gut metagenome | host: Homo sapiens | study: EMG produced TPA metagenomics assembly of...
AATCTTACGCAGGAAGATGATATCGTCACCTTTTTCCTTTACGGCAATACAGTAATTGTTAACATTTTCAATTTTTCCTTCCAGTTCAGTCAGCTCATGATAATGTGTTGCAAATAAAGTTTTTGCTCCTAACAATTTGCTGTTACTGATATATTCAATCACTGCCCAGGCAATACTCAAACCGTCAAAGGTACTGGTACCGCGCCCGATCTCATCAAGGATCAGAAGGCTCTTATTCGTCGCATTTCGGAGAATATTGGCCACTTCTGTCATCTCCACCATGAAGGTACTCTGTCCGCTTGCAAGGTCATCTGAAGCACCTACACGGGTAAAGATACGGTCAACCACACCGATATTTGCCGAAGAAGCAGGGACAAACGAACCGATCTGTGCCATCAGGACAATCAGGGCTGTCTGTCTCATGTATGTTGATTTACCGGCCATATTCGGACCCGTAATAATGGAAATCCGTTCCTTTTTGTCATTCAGATATGTATCGTTACAGATGAACATGTCATTGGAGATCATCTTTTCTACTACCGGATGACGGCCGTCTTTGATATCAATGAGTCCTTTGTCATTCATCTTTGGTCTGACATAATTATTTTGTTCTGCAACCAGTGCAAGAGAGGCAAATGCGTCTAATTTTGCAATGGCTTTAGCCGTCTTCTGGATGCGGACAACTTCTTTTCCGATAGTATCTCTGACCTCGGAATAAAGCTGGTATTCAAGAGCATACAACTTATCTTCTGCACCAAGAATCGTATCTTCCAGCTCTTTTAATTCTGGTATGATATAGCGCTCTGCATTGGCAAGCGTCTGTTTTCTTGTGTAATAATCCGGCACCAGATTTTTGAACGAATTGGTAACTTCCAGATAATAGCCGAATACTTTGTTATATTTAATACGCAGGTTCTTGATACCGGTCTTTTCACGTTCTTCTGTTTCCAGCTTTGCCAGCCAGTCTTTCCCGTCAGATTTGGCGTTGCGGAGTTTGTCCACTTCTGCATTGTAACCGTCTTTGATAATGCCGCCTTCTTTCATGGCGATCGGTGGATCTTCTTTGATGGAATCACTGACCAGCTTGCACAGATCTCCGAGCGTATCCAGTTCTTCATTCAATTCCTTTAAAAGAGGTGTCTGCATATCATTCAAGATATATTTTATATGCGGAAGCATTGCAAGAGAACTTTGGAATGCGATCAGATCTCTTGGATTCGCAGACTGATATGTGATCCTGCACACAAGCCGTTCCAGATCATAGACCGGTGAAAGGTATTCACGGATCTCCTCTCTGGAAATTGCATTTTTCACTAATTCATCCACAGCATCCAGTCGTTTTTCAATAGCGCTCTTGTCAATCAACGGCTGTTCAATATATTTGCGCAGGGTTCTTGCACCCATGGCAGTCTTCGTCTTATCCAGCACCCACAGAAGGGAACCTCTTTTCTGTTTGTCACGCAGTGTTTCACACAGCTCCAGATTTCGTCTGGTTGAGCTGTCCAAAAGCATATATTTTCCGGAAGCATAGATTGTCAGGTGGGAAATGTGTGATAAATCTCGTTTTTGTGTCTCCACCAAATACTGCATGAGTGCACCGGCTGCAATTACACCGCAGTCATAATCGGTAAGTCCCAGTCCTTCAATCGTACCGGCATGGAAATGTTCTTTCAAAACACGTTCACAGACTGCATCGTCGAAATACCATGAATCCAGAGAATATACGGTAATTCCAAGCTTTTCTTTTAACAATTCAAAATCCATACCGCTCATATAAAAGGCTTCATTACAGATCAGCTCTGACGGCATGAACTTATAGATCTCGTCAAACAATTTCTCAGAATTTTCAATCTCGGTTACCATGTACTCGCCGGTTGATACATCGGCGACAGATACGCCGTAATGATCCGATGCGTAAGCGATACACATGATATAATTATTCTTTGTTTCATCCAGTGCCTGCGTGTCCAGGTTGGTTCCAGGGGTTACGATTCTTACAACATCCCTTTTTACAATTCCTTTTGCAGCAGCCGGATCTTCCAACTGTTCACAGATGGCCACTTTATAACCTTTGGATACCAGTCTGTTCAGATATCCGTCCACTGCGTGATACGGGACACCGCACATTGGTGCGCGTTCTTTCAGTCCGCAGTTCTTTCCGGTTAATGTAATCTCCAGTTCTTTGGATGCAGTCAACGCATCGTCAAAGAACATTTCATAAAAGTCTCCCAATCTATAAAAGAGGATGCAGTCCGGATATTCTTTTTTCGTCTGCATATATTGCTGCATCATTGGTGTTAATTCTGCCACTTTTTTTACTCCTCTGATCATTTAAATTTTACATTTCATTATAGCATTTATATTTTGAATTTAAAAGGATAGATTTTTCAAAAACTGAGGCTTTTCTTCATCATACAGAAGATAAAGAATATTGGCACTCAGATAGATCCCTGCTGCACAGAGACATGTAAATAGCATGGTGTACGGCAGACATATCTGACCAAACAACTGAAATGGCATACAGCTGTAATCCCATACATGAAGTGCAAACCATTTATTTACGATAATACCTGTAATGAATTCTGCTGCTGTTACAAAGATGCTGCAGCGGAATACCTGCAGCAGAAAATCATCCTGCCAGTGTACCTGCTGTCCCTGATAGGAGAAAAACATCATACAGATCCCGCCCAGCACGAACATGGACCAGTGGGAAAAACCACGGAAAAGAATTTCCAGCGTATAATAGATCCAGCCACCGATCCCCCACAAAAATAAATACTCACTGATTTTTTTCATACAAAAACGCCCTCACTATCTTGTTGATATTACATAGTTTGAGCGTTTTCATGGTTAATTATAATACATTTATTCTGCCAGTTCTCCCAGATAATAGAAACCTTTGCATTCCGTCAGTCTGACATCGGCAAGCCGTCCGATCATTCCCTTATCACCTTTGATGTGTACCAGCAGATTATTACTTAAACGTCCTGTTACCATGGATGGGTCGTGTTCACTTACCGATTCGATCAGAGCGGTCTGAATGGTTCCTTCATGTACAGCGCATACTTCTGCCGCAATCGTATGTACTTCTTTCAGCAGTCGGTCAAAACGGTTTTTGACCACATCTTCCGGTACCTGGTCTTCCATCACGGCGGCAGGTGTTCCAGTACGTTTTGAATAGATGAAAGTGAATACGCTGTCATAACGCACTTTTCTTACAATATCCATAGTTTCTTCGAAGTCTTCTTCTGTCTCTCCCGGGAAACCAACGATGATATCAGTTGTAAGAGACACATCCGGAACATTCTTGCGGATTTTTTCTACCAGTTCCAGATACTGCTCTTTTGTATAATGACGATTCATCTTCTTTAAGATCCTGCTGCTTCCGGACTGTACCGGCAGATGCAGGTGTTTGCAGATCTTTTTGGATCTTCCCATAACTTCAATGAGTTCATCAGATAAATCCTTTGGATGAGACGTCATAAAACGGATACGCTCCAATCCTTCGATCTGCTCGATCTTCTCCAAAAGCCGGGCAAACGTAATCGGATTTTCCAGATTCTTTCCGTATGAATTGACGTTCTGACCAAGCAGCATGACTTCAACCACACCATCTGCAACCAGCTGGCGGATTTCCGATATGATTGCCTCCGGGTCACGGCTTCTTTCTCTTCCACGTACATATGGGACGATACAGTAACTGCAGAAATTATTGCATCCGAACATGATATTTACTCCGGATTTAAAGGAATATTTGCGGTCATTCGGAAGGTTTTCAACAATCTTGTCGGTATCTTTCCAGATATCGATCACCATACGTTGTGATTCAAACCGTGTCACGATCAGTTCGGCAAATTTGAAAATATTATGTGTTCCGAAGATAATATCCACATAGCGGTAACTTGTTTTCAGCTTTTCTACAACCTCCGGTTCCTGCATCATACAGCCGCAGAGACCGATCATCATATGCGGATTTTTCTTCTTTCTTGGTTTTAACTGTCCGAGACGTCCGTAGACACGCATGTTGGCGTTCTCTCTTACCGTACAGGTGTTGAAAATGATAAAGTCAGCCTCATCTTCAGGCGCTTCTACATAACCGATCTTTTCCAGGATTCCACAAAGTTTTTCGGAATCACGGGCGTTCATCTGACAACCGAATGTTGTGACACAGAATGTCAGCGGACGTCCCAGTTCTTCGGATTCGCGCTGTACATAAGCTTTTGCTTTTTCGATAAAATAATACTGACGGGCAGTATCATCCGCAGGCGGTTCTTTTGTAATATCTATATCGTAATTCATAGTATTAAGCATTCTCTTTGCTCCTTTGTATTATTCATTATTAGTCTTTCACAGAAAGTGAAGATAACAGCTTTTTGCAGAATGTATGGCAATCTAGACAAATTGCTGTATGTCTGAATCATATGCATAATCAATCAACTTCAAAGCACTTATAATTTCTTCTTTATTGACATTCATATCGTCACATAAAGCATCCAGGCTGTGATAATAGTCTCTTAGTTTTGTATTGACCACACTGAGTAACAGCATGGGATCTCTAGGTAATCCGTTTGCCATTCTGGCTCACTCCTTTAAGTATTATATTTTTTTCATATCTTAATCAGAAATTACGAAAAAACATTCACCTGATTCCAATGGATAGATATGCTTTTCTGTAATAACTTTTTCCGGTTTTATATCATGTTCCTCAAAAGGCAGTTCTCTGTACATCTGCAATTCAAAAGCAACTGCAATCGTATGCAGATCCGGATGTTTTTCCAGATATTTGTCATAAAAACCGCCGCCATATCCGATTCGGTGACATTCTTCGTCAAAAGCGACACCCGGCATGATCAGAAGTCCGTCATATCCGTCGGCTTTGTATTCACCTGTCGGTTCCAGAATTCCATATGCACCAGGCTGCAGATCCTCTTTTTGTTCTACCAGATAAAAATTCATCTCGCTGCCCTCGACTCTTGGAAACCATACACTTTTACCCAGTTTCCAGGCTTCCTCCATGATTGCCAAGGTTCCGGTTTCGCCATTGTAATTCGCATAACAGTAGATGTCAGTCGCTTCTAAAAACAGTGGATGATTAATCACTGTTTCCGTGATAGTATTGGTGGCCTGTTGCCACACAAGCGGATCCATCTCTTTTCTGAGACGAATGATCTTATGTCTAATTTCCTTTTTTGTTTCCAAATTTCTCACCCAAATTCGTAATACTTCCGTCTTTTTCCTTTATAGAAATGTTGTTTAGCTGTCCGCGCAGATTTCTTTTGAAAGAATCAATGTATTCTTTTCTCAATATCTGCTGTTCTTTTAATTCCTCCGGTGTCAGACCTTCGGCTTTAGACTTGTGATATAATTCATTGATTCTTGCTACTTTCTTATCATCCATTATCTTTTGTCCTTCCTTAATATACTCAGATTTAACTCGAATAATTCTCGAGAAATCCGTATAGGGCTGCTGATGTCTCAACGTATTTTCCATTATGGATCTCCTGCTGCAGTGTCTCAGGAAGACCATCCAGTGGAATATCTGTGTATTCATATACCGTTTTTTTATCATTCAGATATACGACTACATAGCCATTCAGAGATTTCAGATAGTAACAGTCTTCTTTTAAAGCCTGTCCATCTGCGGCAACAGAAAGATCTTGTGTTTTTTGCTTTTCTGCTGTTTTCTCTGCCTGAATTTCACGTTTTCCCCTGTTTAAGCTAAGCTGATAAGCACAGGTGATTCCGAATACGATGAGGATCAGAAACAGTAAAAAGCCAATACCATACTTGTTTTTCATAATGAAGACTCCTTTTTTGAGTACAGTATTCGCTCAACTCACCCTATTTATACAATTTTCTTCAATGTTCTTTCAATTAAAAGGCCTTCCCGTTCCGGATAGTCATACTTTTCGCTTTCTCTGATACAGGCACAAACAAACGCATGCGAAGCCTGTACACTTTCCAAAAGGGAATTTCCCTGCAGAAGCTTTGCCAGGAACATTCCGTCAAATGCGTCTCCGGCTCCATGAAATTCTTTCAGGTTTTCACCATTTCCGATATAAAGAAATGCATTGTCTTCGTATAACACGATACCCTTTTTACAGTCGTCTTTTGGAACGCTGGTAATGATCATGTTTTTTGCTCCTAATTCACGGAGGATTTCACACAAATGCAGTACATTTCTGTGATTGCCTGTGAGCTGATATTCTTTTCCGGCGAGCAGATACATTTCTGTCAGATTTGGCAGAATTATGTCTGCATACGGAAGGATTTTCCGCATTGCAGCACCATAAGATTCGTCAAAATTTGTATAATAAACTCCGTGATCACCCATGATAGGATCTAAAATAACCTTTGTGTCCGGAAATTGACTAATGAAATAGATGACGGCATCAATTACATCAGCTTTTCCAAGGTATCCGACAAAAATAGCATCAAATGTAATATGTTCTTTCTTGTAATGATCTGCACATGCACGTATATAGTCTCCGGGTACATGGCAGACCGCCGGAGTGCCATAGCCACCGGTATGTGTTGATAACAGTACTGTCGGTACCGGACATACCTCGATTCCCATCATGCTTAAGATCGGTGTCATATTCATCATGGCTGCCTTGCCGACACCGCAGATATCGTGTAACAGAGCAATTTTCTTTACTGGTCTCATACTTACTTGTATTCCCCTCTTATCAAATGTAGTCTCCGGCATATTGTCACAAGGGCTGCTCCTTTTGGCATGCCAAGTAATTCTTCTTCCGTAATCCCGCCAAGTGCAACGATAGATACTCCATATGCTGCAACTGCTGCCAGAAGTGCAATGATTGTTGCGATATACGGACCGGCGAATAATTCGAAGATCAGATGAATCACAATTGCGATCACACCCATGATCAGGGAAGCAAGTGTCGGGATTAAGAATGTTTTCTTTTTCTCCTGAACATAACCGATTCTGTCACGAAGTGCTTTCGCGTTCAGTATGCAGATTGCTCCGGAGAATATGATCTTACTTAATACAACCGCATAAATGTTCCATTTTAGTACTACCAGCATCAGGAATAATGTCACGATATGGATCACCAGTGAAATTGCCGCATTTTTTACCGGTGTCATCATATCATCCAGTCCCTGTAATACAGAGTTGGTCACTGTTGACAGACAGAAAAAGACAACTGAAAGCGCCCCCATCTGAAGCATCCGTGCTGCTGTAGTATTATCCTGTGTAAAATATAATAAATTCAGGATCGGTTTTGCAAGTGTGATAAATCCAACTGCACATGGGATTGCGATCAACATGTTGAAACGGCTTACGGTATTAATCTTGTTATGTACCTGCTTACGGTTACCGGTCTGTACAGTGGCAACCAGACTCGGCACCAGTGAGGCGGCAAGTGCACTTGAGATAGAGAGCGGCACATTGATCATTGTACTGTACTGTCCCTGAAAGATTCCAAGAAGACTTGCGTATTCTTTTTTGCTGAATCCCTGGGCAGCCATGACATTGTTAAAAAGTGCAGTATCTACAAAATCACTGATATTATATACCGTTGCACTTAAAATGACAGGTGCGATGGTCACAAACAACACTTTGTATACGGTTCTGTAACTTTCTCTTTTCCCTGAATGATCGCGTTTCATTTTCTTTTTGAATATTTTGTGGTATGCGAGAAAAATGAATCCGACAAATATCAAGGCGCTCAATGCACCAAGGACTGTTCCGAGTGTTCCGCCTGCTGCCGCATAGGCAGGACCGAAGGATTTGTCGCCTCTGGTCTTTCCGACAGCTCTTCCTGCATTGAATAATAAATATGCACCTGCGATCGATATAACAGCATTTACAATCTGCTCGATCACCTGTGAGATTGCTGTCGGGATCATAGATCCCATTCCCTGGAAAAATCCGCGTAACACCCCGAGAAGTGCTACGATCAGGATACACGGTGCGAGAACACGGAGCGCATAGGCACTCATGTCAAGATGCATAATGGTTGTTGCAATAAAATCTGCTCCGAAAAATACCAGAAGAGAGACAATTCCACCGGCAAGAAGTGCAAAGGTCATAGCACCCCGGAAGATTTTGTTTGCATTTTTATATTCGCCGACAGCCACTCTTGCCGATACAAGCTTTGACACAGCTAACGGCAGACTGTACGAAGTCAGCATCAATGCAACTGAATAAATTGAAAATGCAACCGAATAATATCCGTTTCCTTCTGTTCCGATAATATTCAAAAGCGGAATCCGGTAAAAGGCTCCGATCAGCTTTGTGATAACTCCGGCAATTGCAAGAATCGATCCCTGTATCAGGAAATTTTTTTCATTTTTTTTATGTTGTTCCGACATACAGCTTTAACTCCATCGTTTTGTAAAAAATTTATTAAGATCAATGATTATCTCAGAATGTCCAGGCGTTCCATGATCTCACGCTGTTTCTGTTCCATTACCTGACGTTCTTCCTCTTCCATATGGTCATAACCTGTTAAGTGTAACACAGAATGGGCAATAAGAAAAGCATATTCTCTCTTTGGACTATGCCCGTACTCTTCTGCCTGCGAAAGAACTTTTTCTTTTGATATCACGATATCCCCAAGCGTCAGTTCTCCGCTTTCCGGATCAAAGCAATCTTCTTCCTCTTCCAGAAAATCAAATGTTCCGGGTTCCGGATAGTCGATCATCGGAAAAGACAGTACATCGGTCGCACGGTCAATGCCTCTGAATTCTCTGTTCATTTCATGAATCTGTTCATTTTCTGTCAGTAGCAGATTCACCTGTGCTTCGTACGGACAATTTACATAATCCAATGCTTCTTCTACTACTTTCTTTGCAAGTGTTTCGCATTCCAGAGGAAGCTTTATTTCGCCTTCTTCTTCAAAGTATAATGTCATGATTTTCGCCTCTTATCTTTTCCTTTGTATTTTGCGTCATTACCGCGACGATTTTGTCTGCTTTCGTAATCTTCGTATGCTTTTACGATTTTTTGTACCAGTGGATGACGTACAACGTCCTTGCTGGTAAGGTGACAGATACTGATATCTTCGATATCTTTTATAACTTTTGCCGCCACATCAAGACCGGACACCTGTCCGGACGGAAGGTCTTTTTGTGTTGCGTCACCAGTGATCACGACTTTTGAGCCGAAACCGATTCGGGTAAGAAACATCTTCATCTGTGCCGGTGTTGTGTTCTGTGCTTCATCCAGAATAATAAAGGCATTATCTAATGTACGACCACGCATGTAAGCAAGCGGAGCAACCTCGATCAGACCTTTTTCCGAATTCTTTATAAAGCTTTCCGCACCCATGATCTGATACAGTGCATCATAGAGAGGACGCAAATAAGGATCGATCTTACTCTGAAGGTCGCCTGGAAGGAATCCAAGCTTCTCTCCTGCTTCGATTGCCGGACGTGTCAGTATGATACGTCCTACTTCATTGTTCTTGAATGCAGTGATCGCCATTGCCATCGCAAGGTAAGTCTTACCGGTACCGGCTGGTCCGAGTCCGAATACGATCATCTGTTTACGGATTGCATCGACGTATTTTTTTTGACCGAGTGTCTTCGGCTTGATCGGTTTTCCCTGTAAGGTATGGCAGATAATATCTTTATCGATCTCCAGTACGTTTTCTTCGCTGTCTTCCATAACCAGTGCCAGCGTGTAATCTACATTCTGTTCCTGGATCGTGTTGCCTCTCTTTGAAAGTTCTACAAGCTGATCCAGCACTTTTTTTGCTTTTTCTACTTTCAAAGCATCTCCCATGATCTTGACGCTTTCACCTCTTGCGATCAGTGTTACATGAAGAGCGCGTTCTAATTTTTTTTGCATATGCATCGAACTGTCCGAACACATTGGCTTCGTGTTCTGCAGGTATATCGATGACTGTCTCCATTAATCCCATGCATTAGTCTCCATTCTTTGTGTCGTCTTCCGCAATATAGTCCGGCGGAAGCGGTGTGGACGGAACCTGCTTTCCAACGGAGCATCTGACCTTCAGTGTTCCTTTTGCAGAGTACGTCTCAGACCCTGTGTATATTTTAACATCATTCTGGATAATTTCTACCCCTTTTTTCTTCATTTCTTTACAGTAATTCTGAAAATCTCCGGATAATATCTTCCGGATTTGCGTTTTTGTATAATTCTTTTGTCTTTTCCGGTAAGGAGTTACTGTGATTTCTTCGAAGGTAAGAGGGAATATATTCAACGGCCTGAACTGCCACTGGAAGACGTGCTTTTCAAAATAAGGATATGTGTTTTTTACAGAACCGATTCGGATCATATATCTTCCTGCCCGGACTGCATATTCTTTTTTCTGGATAAAATGATATCTTGATTTGTAATATTCTTTTTCGAAATAGTTTTTTGAGAGCGTCTTTTGATACGGAATACAGGTTTCGCCGGATATGTCAGCATCCGATCTACAGGGTGAGTACCCTGTGATTTCTTTTGCATCATTGCAGATGGGGATCTGTCCCGATACCAGAAGATCACCTTTTTTTACCTGTACACCTTTTTTTACCTGTGCGATGCCGGTTCTGGTAGTAATACTTGTGATGGTACAGTCAGTGTCGGCAATGATATCTGTAGACTGGTCGTTTATCCGGGATATAATGCTGTTATCCGCAAGGCCGTCTTCGTTTTCTTTTATCTGAATGACCAGCCTGCAGCCATCTATGGAAGCAGATACCCATATGATCCCGTCATATGTACGTCTTAGATCCCGGACAATCTTCTGACAGTCTACATTTGTCTTTTTCATACCATTTTTAATCTGTTCGGATGCCAGAAATTTCTTCAAAGTATCATCCGTATACGACAGGTTCCCGCGGATATCAATTCCCCAGATATAACGTGTCATAAACAGGATAAGACAAATACAGAGAATAAATCCGGAAAACAGTATATGACGTTTCCGGTAGCGGTGAAAAAGAAAAGGAAGACCGCTGCGGCGGATGATACAAACCTTTGTGCCGGTCTTCCTTATAATTTCCTTCAGTCTGCGGAACCCACTGACCGATAGATTCATTTCATATGCTCCACAGACACGTTTCAGATCCCATATATAGATGTTTTTATAACGGCAGGCGTTCAGAAAACGTTCGGGTGAATATCCTGACACACGTATCCGGACATAGCCTTTCAGATACCAGATGAACTGTTCAAACACGGCGCTCCCTCCTATGTTTGGTATTCGATCGTCCCGATGTGACCGTGAATCATCATCTCATCATTGGTGTAATAGATGACTTCCAGTTTCCTGCCGCCGATTTTAATCTGTCCGCATCTGGTCTGCAGCCGGATAATCTGATCTGTATATTCCGTTATTCCTCTGTAATTTTCCACACATAGTTCATCCGTACCGGTAATCGTAAGAATCGGGAGCCCCATTGCTACATCTTTTGGGACTCCCGACATTTCCGCCGCTTTTTCTTTCCATTCCTGACGATTCATATCCATACCACTTTTGTGATTTATATCACTTTATGCATTCAGCCTCAGATATATACCTGCCCGGATTTAAGGAATCTCGTGGTATGCCTCAGCGTAAAAATATTCCTGTGCATTTACCGGTGTAAGATCATTACTCACACGGTGATAATTTCCATCTGCTTCCAGTTTTCTTGCTTTCTGATTATCAGAAAGCATAACGTCGAACATTTCCTGTAATTTCGTTTTCAATTTGTCATTATATACCGGTGCAGCAACCTCTACACGTCGTACAGTATTTCTGGTCATGAAATCTGCAGATGCAATGTAATATTTCCTTCTTTCTTTGCTTCCGAAGATATAGATTCTGGAATGTTCCAGGAATCTTCCGACAATGCTGATGATACGGATGTTTTCTGTCTTTCCTTCCACTCCGGGGATCAGGCAGCAGATACCTCGGATGATCATATCGATCTTGACTCCGGACTCAGAAGCCTCGATCAGTTTGTCGATGATCTTTTTGTCCGTAAGGGAATTCAGTTTGAATCCTGCATAAGCTTCTCCCCCGTTTCTTGCATGTGCGATCTCTTCGTCCAGCATATCCAGCACTTTATTCTGCAGACACTTCGGTGCTACAAGAAGATGCCTGGTATGTTCAACAACTTCTCCCTTCGACAGTGCCTGAAATACATTGGAAGCTTCCAGCCCGATCTCTACATTGGATGTCATCAAAGAGAGATCCGTATATAATCGGGAAGTTTTTTCATTATAATTACCTGTACCAATCTGGGTGATATATTCTACCTGTCCTGCATTTTTTCTGGTGATCAGGCAGAGTTTTGAATGCACTTTATATCCGTCTAATCCATAGATTACCTGACATCCGGCATCTTCCAGACGTCTGGACCATTCAATATTATTTTCTTCATCAAAGCGGGCACGAAGTTCAACTAATACAACGACCTCTTTCCCGTTTTCTGCGGCCTCTATCAATGCCTCTACAACCTTACTCTGCTTTGCAACACGGTATAAGGTCATCTTGATCGAGATAACATCCGGGTCTTCGGCAGCTTCTGTCAGCAAATGCAAAAACGGACGGATGGATTCATAAGGATAAGATAACAGTTTATCTTCTTCTTTGATCTGTGCTATAATGCTCTTTCCATCCTGAAACTGATCAGATTTCTGAGGTGTCCTTTTTGGAAAATATAATTCCGGATTTTTTCTCAGTAGATCTTGGATCTGGAATACGAACGAAAGATCCAATGGTGTTGAGGACATGAATACATGATTTTCATCCAGTTCCAAATACTCACATAATACTGCAATTCCCTTTTTATCCATATCTCTGGAAAGTTCCAGACGGATCGGAGCCAGTTTCTTACGCTGCTTGATCAGACCTGCCATGAATTCGCGGTAGTCCAGATCTTCATCGTATAAAGCATCCGCATCAATGTCAGCATTTCTTGTGATGCGCAGCAAAGATTTGGATTTGATCTTATACCCTTTGAATACAACCGGTGCAAAATGAAGGATCAGTTCTTCAGCAAGCATATATGTGCCAGGCATACCCGGTACTGCGATCAGACGTCCGAAAATATTGCTTGTGCATGGAATGATTCCGAGACGGTCTTTTTTCCCTTTTGCACCGAGTACCGCTACCGCATAGATCTCTTTGTTTTTCAAAAACGGAAATGGCTGTCTCCTTCCGATAACAGTAGGCGAAATAAGCGGTGCGATCTCTGACTTAAAATAACCTTCCAGATAACGGGCACCGTCTTCATCCAGTTCATTAAAACGCAAAATACGGATTCCCTGCTCTGCCACACGTGCCATCAGTTCTTCGTATACGGCTTCTTTTCTCTTGTTGATCAATTTAGTCTGCTTTAAAATTGCATCAATCTGTTCCTGCGATGTCATTCCTGTCTTGTTTTCGCAGATCTTCTTATCGAGAAGTGTCTGATCATATAAAGAGCCCACACGCACCATGAAGAATTCATCCAGATTGCTCTGATAAATCGATGCGAATGTCAGTCTTTCGCACAACGGAACTTCCTGGTTCTCTGCCTCCTCAAGAACACGTTCGTTAAACTTTAACCAGGAAAGTTCCCGGTTCATATATATCTTACTCATAACTTTTTCACCTTTCTTTGTATTGCATTTTCAATGTTTCTAATGTATCATAGTATTTCCAAACGATTATTAGATTTACGTTAAATCTATGTAAAATCAGCCTGCATCATTGCATCAAGGTCAGATAGTATGGTTTTGAAATCCATATATTTTAAGGAGGTTTTATCTATGCATACATCATTTCTTGTTTTGATCATATTGGCACTTGTTATTGTTGCATCGATCATCACATCCATTGTTACGTATCTTATCCTTGCGGGGAGAAACAAAAGAATCCGTCTTGCCGAGCAGTACCGGCAGATCGGAATTACCGATGGTTATCTGAGCATTCAGGAAGAGATAGAGAAAAATATCAAATCGGAACACATTAAGTTTACAACCGTTTCTCCCGTAAAAGCTCCGGATTTTGCGGATGAAGAACATACAGAACAGGAATCCGATCCAAAAGATATCTGGGTTATTGTCCGTGGGAAAGATAGTAATACATCCGAAAAGATCTTTGAATACTGGCATTTTATATATCAGGATTCCAGATGGATCTGTAAAGAACGTAAGAAAAAAGCTGGCTAAAAATACCAGCTTTTTTTCTTATCTTTCTTCCTGTTCTTTTTTATAGACTTTCTGCTGTGAAAATCCTCTTCCCCGTACTTCATTTACATTTCCGATGATCATAAATGCATGCGGATCAGTCTCCTGTACCAGCTGGTTCAGCCGCATCAGTTCGCGGTTGGATACAACGGTAAGGATCATCGGCTGATCATTTTTCAGATATCCGGTCTGTGTGTAGACAAGTGTTGTTCCACGGTCAAGCTGCTCCTGGATCAGACGGTTCACCTCTTCAAATTTTTCTGTCATGATCTCTACTTTTGTACGGGTAGATCCCATCAGAAGCACCTTGTCTAAAATGACTGTGTAAATCAGTACCAACAAGATACCATATACAATCTCTTCTTTATTGGTGAAGAGCATCTGTGAGATTAAGATAACAAAATCAAATACGTACAACATCACAGATACCGGAAGACCAAACTTCTTGTTCAGAACCAGCGGCGGAATATCCATTCCTCCGGTAGAGGCTCCGCACCGGATCACGACGCCGATCCCCATCCCAATCATCAGACCGCCGCATATAGTAGATAACATCTTATCGTCTGTTACATTCTGAAGTGCAGGCATTTGCTCCAGCACTCCCAGAATAACCGGATAATAAAAGGTACTGACCAATGTCGTAAGTGCAAATTTCATTCCAAGGACAGCCGCTCCAAGCAGGAACATCAGTGTATTGAATAGCAATACAAAACTATGGATTGGAAGTCCGAAATAATGATGGATCGCAATACCAAGCCCTGTTGTCCCGCCTGTGATCATATTATTTGGCAGAATAAACATGACGATTGCAAGTGCATAGATCGTATTTCCAAGTAAGATCATGCACAGATTTTTGAAATTTAAGTGTTTCATAGTTATATCATACCCTCTCCTGACATTTTCATCCATATTAGTATAAAGGATGATGGATTTTGATACAAGATTTTTCTTCTATTTCGGCAGTTTACTTATGATATGGCTCATGGCTGATAATACGGTAGCTTCTGTAAATCTGTTCCAGCAGAATTACCCGCATCAGCTGATGTGGAAATGTCATCTTTGAAAAACTCAGTGCATAGTCTGAACGTTTCAGTACTTCTTTTCCAAGTCCGATCGAACCACCGATGATAAATATGATATGGCTCGTCCCCTGAATTCCAAGGTTCTCAATCTTTTTCGCCAGTTCTTCGGAGGTCAGAAGCTTTCCCTCAATTTCCAGCGTAACAACATAGGCATCGTCTCTGACATATTTCAGAATCCGTTCGCCTTCTTTATCACGGATTCCGTCTTCTACAGTTTCACTTGCGTTATCCGGAGTCTTTTCGTCTGCCACTTCAATGATTTCCAGCTTACAGTAACGGCTTAGTCTTTTACTGTATTCTGTAATAGCATCCTTTAAGTATTTTTCTTTTATCTTACCTACTGTGATTAATGTTATCTTCATTCTTCTATTCTTTCTAATTCTACTGTTTGGTTACCTGATACATATATAACTCGTGTAATGCTCTTGTTGCACAGATATATTTTGCCTGGTTCTGCATCGGATTTTCAATATCCCGGAAGACTCCGAATACCTGATCGAATTCCAGTCCTTTCGCAAGATAAAAGGTTGTGACGGTAAGCCCTTTTTTGAATGCAGAACTGTTGCGGTCAATATAGTGCACTTCTTCGCCGCGGGCTTTTAACATCTGATACAATGTGAACGCTTCTGCTTCCGTCATGGTAATAATGGCAGCAGTCTCATACTCGTCTTCTCCAAGTTTTGCTTTTAAAAAGATCTCATCCAGCACAGCATCTTCATTTTGGAAATTCTCTTCAATGACTTCTTTTCCATGACGCTTTAAAAGTTCCACGTCTTTTACACCGGTTAGTTTTTCAGCGTATCTGGCAATCTCCATCGTATTTCTGTAACTTTTATTCATTACAATCTTATGGATCTTCTGATCGAACACTCCCGGAAGGAACTGTAATACATCTCGCATCTGTTCATCCAGTGTCTGGGCCTTATCGCCGAGGATTGTCATCCGGCATTTGAAGATCTGATTCAGGATCACATACTGCAGATAAGAATAATCCTGCATTTCATCAATGACCAGATGCTTGATGTGGTTATGCACAGCTTTTCCGGTCAGACGGTACTTCAGATATAACACCGGAAATACATCTTCGTATTCCAGCTTGCGCTTTTCGTATTCGACATCCGGAAGTGCCGGATACCCGCATTCTTCCAGAAGCCATCCATATATCTTATAGATATCTTTTGTCACATACATCTTGTCAAACTTATTCTGTACGATCAGAAGTTCCTCTTCGCTAAGGTCACGTCCAAGTAATGTCTCATATTCATCCACACAATAACCCCGGATCGCATCCATACGGCTAAGCAACGGGCATTCTGGAACTTGAAATAAAACAGATTAATAAGCTCTTCTTCTGTCTTTTGAATTCCTTTATATTCAATCGTTCGAAAATCCATCAGTTCATCTTCCAGGCTTGCGAGAAATCCTTCCATCATTCCGACAAAGCCTTCCGACTGCTTCCCTTCAAAGCGTTCTGTCAGATACGGGTCCTGAAGCTTCATGGTTCTTTCCAGCTGGTCATAGCGGTCTTCACAGTCCGGAACGATACCTTTCAATTCCCGGTATGCAAACAGATCAAAACTCATCTCCTGAATATTTTCCTCGCCCAGTTCCGGAAGAATATGAGAAATATAGTCCGAAAAAACACTGTTGGGAGAAAGGATCAGTATATTAGAGGATTTTAAATGTTCTCTGTCGTGATACAACAGGTATGCGATCCTGTGTAATGCAACGGAAGTCTTGCCGCTTCCGGCTGCCCCCTGAATTGCAAGAATCCGATCCTGTGTATTACGAATGATGGCATTCTGTTCTTTCTGGATCGTACGTACGATATTTTTCAGCTGCACATCACTGTTGGTTCCCAGTTCCTGTTTTAAAATATCGTCATCAATCTTGGTATCGCTTTCAAATGCATAGACCATTTTTCCATTTTTTACTTTATACTGCCATTTGGCGGCAATTTCGCCTTCGATAAGTCCGGCGGGAGCTTTATAAGAACCCGGTCCTTTATCATAATCGTAAAACAATCCGCTGACAGGTGCTCTCCAGTCATAGATCAAAGGCAGCATACCTGTACGCTCTGCAAAATTGCCGATACCGATATAAAAAATCTCCGGCTCTTCTTCCCCATCATAGATAAAATCTACACGTCCAAAAAATGGGGCTTCCAACATCTTACGGAGACGATGTCTCATCTTCTGCTTTTCCTGATTATCATTTACCTGATGTAAAAGTGCCTGTTGGTTATCGTAATTCTCATAACCATATTCGTCCATCTCAGTATAATTCTCCCAGTAGTATTCGTTCATACTCTGAATGTCTTTCTGTCCGGCTTCAATGGATGCATCTACTTCTGTCAGCCGTGTACGGATCTTCTCCGTTACTTTATTTAAAAATATCTTTCCGTCTTTTAAATCTAATTCTGTCATAATCTCCAACCTGTCTTTTTGTTTTATCCTTACTTGTCAGCAGGACTGATTTTATAATTATTTTCAGTACTTAAATGTGTCTTACAATCATACCACATACAGTTGTTTTTGTTCAAGTCCGGATACAGCATCAAAAAAGAGATACACACAAGATTTTTTCTTATGCATATCTCTTTTATCATATATTCATATCTGAATATTTATAGAATCTTTTATCCTGTGGAGAATTAAGCATTTTTTTCCAGACAGATATTCGTGGATACCTTTTGCGCCTGCTTTACCTGCGCCCATAGCAAGAATTACAGTTGCAGCACCAGTTACGGCATCGCCGCCTGCGAATACGGCAGCTTTTGAAGTCTGTCCGTTTTCTTCTTCTGCTACGATACATTTTCTCTTGTTCGTCTCAAGACCCTTTGTTGTAGAAGAAATCAATGGGTTTGGAGAGGTTCCAAGGGACATGATAACAGTGTCTAATTCAATCTCATATTCAGATCCAGGAATCTCAATCGGACGTCTTCTTCCGGAAGCATCCGGCTCACCAAGTTCCATCTTGATCACTTTCATACCTTTAACCCATCCGTTTTCATCGACAAGGATTTCTTTTGGATTGGTAAGGAGGTCGAACTGAACACCTTCTTCTTTTGCATGATGTACTTCTTCTACTCGTGCAGGAAGTTCTGCTTCGCTTCGACGGTATACGATATGTACTTCCGCACCAAGACGAAGTGCTGTTCTGGCAGCATCCATAGCTACGTTACCACCACCGACAACGGCAACTTTCTTACCTGCTGCGATCGGTGTATCGTAAGAATCATCAAATGCCTTCATCAGGTTACTTCTTGTCAGGTATTCATTTGCTGAGAATACTCCGTTGGCTGTCTCGCCAGGGATTCCCATGAACATCGGAAGACCTGCTCCGGAACCGATGAATACAGCTTCAAAATCTTCCTCTTCCATCAACTGGTCGATGGTTGTAGATTTACCGATAACAACGTTTGTCTCGAATTTAACGCCAAGCTCTTTGACTTTTTCGATTTCTTTCTTAACAACTTTCTGCTTTGGAAGACGGAATTCAGGAATACCATATACCAGAACACCGCCAAGTTCATGCAGTGCTTCGAATACAGTTACTTCGTATCCGAGTTTTGCAAGGTCGCCGGCACAGGTAAGTCCTGACGGACCGGAACCGATGACTGCTACTTTATGTCCGTTTGTCTTTTCCGGTTTTTCCGGTTTGATATCATTTTCCAGTGCATAATCTGCAACAAATCTTTCCAGTTTACCGATAGATACTGCATCACCTTTGATACCACGGACACACTTGCTCTCGCACTGTGACTCTTGTGGACATACACGTCCGCAGATAGCCGGAAGTGCAGAAGATTGACCGATCACTTTGTAAGCCTCTTCGATATTGCCTTCTTTGATCTCTGCGATAAATGCAGGAATATTAATGGATACAGGACATCCCTGGATACATCTTGCATTCTTACAGTTCAGACATCTGGTTGCTTCTTCCATTGCTTCTTCTTTATTATATCCGTAACATACTTCTTCAAAATTCGTAGCACGAACCTTTGGCTCCTGTTCTCTTACAGGAACTTTCTTTAATACATCTGCCATTACTCGTCACCTCCGCACTGACCACATCCGCCATGATGTGTGTCACCTTCCTGTAATTTCAGCATTGCACGGCCTTCCTGGGTCTTGTACATCTGCTGTCTCTTCATAGCCTCATCGAAGTTGACAAGGTGTCCGTCAAATTCTGGACCATCTACGCATGCGAACTTAATCTCATCTCCTACATGCAGACGACAGGCTCCGCACATACCCGTTCCATCTACCATGATCGGATTCATACTTACAACAGTAGGGATTTCCAGTTTCTTTGTAAGGAGACATACGAATTTCATCATGATCATTGGTCCGATTGCGATACATACGTCATATTTGTTTCCTTTTTCCACCAGTTCTTCTACCATTGTTGTTACCATTCCGGCATGACCGTAAGAACCGTCATCCGTACATGGATAATAATTTCCAGATACTGCTTCCATCTCTTTTTCCAGGATCAACATATCTTTTGTCTTCGAACCGATGATAACATCAGCATCAACACCGTGTTCATGGAGCCATTTCACCTGTGGATATACAGGTGCTGCTCCGACACCGCCTCCGACAAACAGGATCTTTTTCTTCTTCAGTTCTTCGATATCTTCCTCTACGAGTTCTGAAGCATTTCCTAACGGACCTGTGAAATCGCGGAAATAATCTCCTGCTTTTAATTCTTTCATCTTGGTTGTGGATGCTCCGACCGGCTGGAATACGATGGTGATCGTTCCGGCTTCTCTGTCATAGTCACAGATTGTGAGTGGGATTCTTTCCCCTTTTTCATCCATCTTTACAATGACAAACTGTCCCGGTTCACAATGTCTTGCTACACGAGGAGCTTCTACATCCATCAGAAAGATGTTAGCAGTTAATTGTTCTGCTTTTAAAATTTTGTACATCTTATTTCCTCCTAATTCCCAATATTACTATTATCATAATACGGCTTGTTCTATTTCGCAAGTAAAACCATATTTTTCAAAAAATGTCGATAAAATTGTTCAAGATTTATTTTATTGTATATGGAATAGATTTTGATTTTTATACTAAAGTACGCAAAACGGCTGTCACATAAACCTATGTGACAGCCGCCGTTATCTGATTTTTGTTATTTAAAAATCAACTTCTGTTCCATAATATGTACATGTAAATAATTTAGCCATTGTTGCAGGATCAATTGCTCTTGGATTAGATCCTGTACAGGCATCACCAACTGCAAGTTCTGCAATCTTATCCAGTTTTTCTTTGAATTCCTCTTCGTTGATTCCGAATTCTTTCAGAGTCTTAGGAATATTCATCTTCGCATTGAACTCATCAATCTTTGCACACAAGCTGTTGATCAGAGCTTTTTCTGATGTTCCAGGAAGTCCCATTCTGCGTGCAATCTCTGCATAACGTGATGCAGCCACTTTATCTTTTGCATTGTATTTGATTACATATGGCAGATAGATCGCATTGGCACATCCGTGAGGAATATGTCCGGTTGAGAATGCTGCTCCTGTCTTATGAGCCATAGAATGTACGATTCCAAGTAATGCATTCGAGAATGCCATACCAGCCAGGCACTGTGCATAATGCATCTGCTCTCTTGCTTCCATATTCAGGTTATAAGATGCCGGCAGATAATCCAGAACCATTTCGATTGCCTGCAGTGCAAGTGGATCTGTAAATGGACAGTTGAGTGTTGATACATAAGCTTCGATCGCATGTGTCAGTGCATCCATTCCTGTGTAAGCAACCTGTTTCTGAGGAAGTCCTTCTACCAGTTCAGGATCAACGATTGCAACGTCTGGTGTGATGTTAAAGTCTGCCAGAGGATATTTGATTCCTGTATTGTAATCTGTGATTACGGAGAATGCTGTTACTTCTGTTGCAGTTCCTGATGTAGATGGGATGGCTGCAAATTTTGCTTTCTGACGAAGTTCAGGGAAGCTGAATGGTGTGATAATATTCTCAAATGTCTCATCCGGATACTCATAGAATACCCACATAGCTTTAGCCGCATCGATTGGAGATCCACCGCCCATTGCTACAATCCAGTCAGGCTCGAACTCCTGCATTACTTTTGCACCCTTCATAACAGTCTCTACAGACGGGTCTGGTTCTACACCTTCGATCAGTTTGACTTCCATTCCGCCTTCTTTCAGGTAGTTCACTGCTTTGTCCAGGAATCCCTGACGTTTCATAGATCCGCCGCCGACTACGAGGACAGCTTTTTTACCTTTCAGATTCTTTAATTCGGATAAACATCCTTTTCCGTGATAAACATCACGTGGTAGTGTAAATCTTGCCATTTCAAACACGCTCCTTTTAAAATATTGTGTTAATCTTTTAACACAATTGTACTACTCGCAAATTTCTTTTTCAAGTCTTTGGGGCGATAAAATTGTAAGTTTTTTTTAATATTATATTGTATTTCTTCTATCTGTTTGTTACTTCTATATAACAAATGTATATTTAGAAGAATTTTTTCCGATTTATAGCTTTTTGATGTTTGTTAAAATATCTCTTATCTTAACTACTTTTAGTTGTATTTTTGTTGCTTTTCTGTTGTAACAAAATATCTTAGTTTTAAAAATTTTAAAATCTGCCAAAAATTCTTTTCTGTTTCAAAAGATTTCGCTTATTTAATAACGATTAAAAATCATTGATAAGCATTAAGTATTACATATTTTTGCCAAAAGCTTTGTTAAAAATGTAACACTAAAATTAAATTAATAAATAAAAATTTGAATTGTCAGAATAGTTTAAAATAAATATTCCTGAATGAACGAAATATCATATACAGGTATGGTTCTTTCTGTTGAGTCCAGTTTTAATGACTCAATAAATGAGTTCATTACTTCACTTGTATCATAGATGATGACCTCTGGTTTATGAATGACATAAACTTCATTTGTAAATTCTTCTGAATAATGACCTAATATCTCCGATACTACTTTCATGTTCATATTGTTTTGATCTAACAGTGTTGCATAAGTGTGCCGTAAATCGTGCCATACATGTTTTGTACAATCAATATTACATTTCTTCATTAGTTTCTTAAAATAATAATACGGTCTTGCGATTGCCTTCCCGTGATCCCTAAACAAAATCAAAAGTCTAAGTTTTCATCAAATTCCGGATCATTTTTCAGTGTTTCTTCATATCGTGCTCTTGCCAGATACAGCTCATCCATAATAAATCAGGAAGCGGGACGTATCTTTTACTGTTACGAGTTTTTAATGTCCTCTTTGAGAAAGTAACGTATTGTCATCGAACCCCTCATTATCATATCCTCTTCCCAACTGACAGTCGATTAAGAGTTGTTTTTTTTCGAAAGTCGATTTTTGGAAAATCAGATCGCTCTTGTTTCACTTACACGTGCTCCTGTTGAAGCAGACAGCAGTAAAAATAAATAGAATGTATAATCCATTTTTCTTGCGGTCAATAATAAATTCATAAGTTCGTTCAGCGTAAATGCGTTTTTCTTAGTAGGTGGTTTAGTAATCTTCTTTTCTTTTTGCAAATTTCTATTGCCAGTGGTGCCGGATTTGATATAATAATCTGCTGATTCTTTGCATATTGAAAAGAATTTTGAATCATTTGCATCATAGCTTTGTATGCGCTAAAAGTTTCGCACTTGTTGATGAAATTATTTTATTTTTCTATTTTCATTGGAATACTCAGTCAGAGACACTGTAAATCATCTTAAAGCACTTGCCATTATCGTAGTAATTGAATACGATTCATGAACAAGGTTTATTTTATATAAGCACTTGCAAATCAGCACCAGTTTGTAATTATTTCATTATAAAATTGTTCCTTATCTCCGGTTCTCTTCAGGTCTTCCTTTACTTTTCCATCTTTTAAGAAAATAATTCTATCACATGAACTTGCTATAATAGGATCATGTGTTACAAGCAGAATTGTTTTCCCCATCTTCTTATTAATCTCTTCTAAAGTATGTATTACAACCTCTGATGAGGCAGAGTCCAGATTTCCTGTTGGTTCGTCCGCCAAAATTAAATCGGGATTGTAGATTAATGCGCGGCAAATCGCAGTTCTTTGTTTTTCTCCTCCTGATAATTCATATGGTTTTTTATCCAATAAATCCGCAATTGCAAACTTCTCAGCCATTTCTTCACATTTTTTCTTACTCTCCTGAACATCTGCCTCATCCAAAATAAGTGGAAGCATAATATTTTCTTTTATAGACAGACTATCCATAAGATAATAATCCTGAAATACAAAAGCAATCTCTGTTCTTCTAAGTCTTGCCAGTTCAGCCCGGTATATATCTTTTGTATCTTTATCTTTGTAATATATTGTTCCGTCATCTGGTTTGTCTAACATTCCCACTGCCTTTAATAATGTAGTTTTTCCACAACCAGAACGTCCCATAATCCCTACAAATTCACCTTCTTCTATCTCAAATGAAACATTATTTAAAACAGGATAAGTAATGATTTCTCCTGTTCGGGAAGTTGAGTAATATGCCTTTTTTAAATTTTCCACTTTTAAAATTTTTTTACTTTTTTCCATTTCCACTATCTCCCTCTATTTTTCTAATATTTCTATAAGCAAATATAAAAATAAAAACAGCAAAAAGCAACCATATAGCACCAACAATCAAAATTATTCCTTTAAAGTATCTATGAACCCACTCAATCTGTAAATGTTTCGCATACAAAAGCATACTACAATACAAAATTGAAATAATTGTGCCACATATAACAGGCAGTCCTCCTGATAGCAGACACTCTTTTATGATTCCCTTTCTGACTTTAGCAGAAGACATTCCTGATTGAATATAAAATCGGTATTTCCATTCTGTCTCCGGAAAATCACACTCCATTTTTATACTCAATACAAATATTCCACACAAAAGCATAATGATAATATTTCCCGCTGCTGAAGCCACGTATAAAAGCTTTGTTTTACTTCTTTCTAACAGCAGCTCTTTCTTCTCGTAAATCAGATTCCCATTATCCGCGTCAAAATAATTTACCTGGGAATGATCTTGGGCATACGCTTTTATTTCTTCGACAACTTTATCATAATTTTCAGGTATGTTCATCATAACAGCCATATTCGCCCCATCTGCTTTCACACAGTTCTTCTGATAATATTCGTCTGAGAATACAATAATATGTTCACATGTTTCACTTCCAAACACACCTGTTAGAATTCTGTCTTCTGTTCCGACAACCTTGAATTTTTCTGTAAAATACTGTACTTTAGGTGCTGCTACGCCTTTTATATACAACCATAAATCAGCCCTTACTTTTCCTATATAAATTAATGGATTTTTTGTATTGTAACCAATTCCGACTTTGTTTCGTTCAAACCTCTCCCTTTGATATACAACAAATATTTCATTGTCTTTCAAATCTAGCGATTTTCCAGTCCATTTTTCATAAGTTGATGCCGGAATCCCCATATGTTCAGCAATATCTGTCGTTGTCACTCTAGCACATGGTACTTTTCTCAGTTCAACCCCTTCATCATCTGTTAAATGATTCAAAAATTCTTCGTCATCCGTATTTGCCATCCATACCAAGTCAAACGGATAATTCTTCGGTTCGGTAATCGGAAGGTTATCCAATAATTTTATAGAAAAATCCGTCATAATAATTACAAGAAATGCTGCAACGACAAATGACATATTTATATTATAAAAGAATCTATGATACCAGTTTTCCAACCATGTAATTCGTTTATAATACTTCTTCTCTTTTTTATTCAACCGAACGAAATAGTATCCTGCCAAACTAATCATAAGCAGGCACATGCCCGCATTCAAAAATACAGTCGGAATACTTTGGGATATCTTTCCCCAATAAAACAACAGACTTATAAGGCCAATCAAGATCAAAAATATCCCAATCAGTAAAGTTTTCGGTCTCTTCTTCAGTGGTTTCCCGTTCTTTTTTCCAACAGTCAACAATGCATCCATTCCCAGACATGCTATCAATTCATCAAAAACAATGAATAGGATGCCGAAAACTTCACATGAAATCACCAATGTATTCCGCAGTGCAATAAATCCATAATTAACCTCTGTAGTAATTGTATTATAAAAGATATTTTGTAATACTGTTTTTGCACACTCTGCTAATATTTTTCCTAAAATCAAGCCACCAGTTACCGAGGAAAATATAATCCCTGCATATTCAAATCCAATAAACATATATCTATGCTTTTTCTTTAATCCCATCGTATCAAGCAGAACATAATCATAGGATTTTTTTGTATGTACGAAATAATAACCAGTACCATTAATATAAACAAGAGAATATATGTCTCTTGAAAATTAATAAAAAGTGTACATTTCTTCCACTATGCCAGAATTTTGTCCATGTATAATTCCTTCAATACTGTCACTAAATGCATATGATACATATATTGTCGAAACCATTAGTATACCACATAATATAACCAGTAAATAATGACCAAACTTATGTTTTAGTGTTTCAAAAAATATTTTTTCATTATATATTCCCCCTCTATTTTGTTGGATAGTAAACGCAAAATAGCGAGTTCCTTGACATTTTTAGACGGCTGCTTTGCAGCCACCGATATTTAAACTTTGCGGATCCCTGCCGGAAGTTTTTCTGACCAGGGCAGAAGATCTTCCAGAAAAGAACAATCCTTATCATTCATGTGTTTCGGAATCTCTTCCAAGAGATGCTGCACATAATCAAAAGGTTTCAGATTATTGGCTTTTGCAGTTTCTACAATACTGTAAATGATTGCGGAAGACTTGGCACCATGGATTGTATCGATCATCTGCCAGTTCTTCTTTCCGATACAGAAACCCCGGATTGCCCTTTCGGATGCATTATTATCGATCGGGACATCTCCATCTGTAAGAAATACACGGAGATATTTTTCCTGATTCCGCGCATAGCCAACAGCATCACCAAATTTATCCTTCTTAGACACATTTATAGTTTTTAGGTACGCAAAAAACGCATCCACAAGCGGTTTGATAACCGCCTGCCGTTGCCTAAGCCGTTCATCAGAAGAAAGGTCATTCAGTTTCCCTTCTTCCCGATAGATCGCCTGGATCTGTTTCATCAGAAGAAATGCATGGGATTCCTTTTGATAGGATTTTGGGATCAGCTTTAAGGCTTCATCAAATCTGCGACGACAGTGTACCCAGCATCCAGCAATGGTCAGTTCTTCCAACTCTTTTTCTAAAGTATGGTAGACCTGATAACCGTCTGTTACACAGATACCGTCGTACCCTTTTAGGAATTCCCGTGGATGGGATGCATTTCTCGTCTGCTGGTATTCATACAGGACAATCTGCCGTTTTTGATACAAATGTCCGGAACGGTATACCCACATCCAGCTTTTGCTCCCGGCTTTGCGTCCGTCATGGTTTACAAGCACCGGCGTCTCATCTGCCTGGATGACGTGATAGAAATACAATTCTTTATGAAGATGATCATAAAGGATTGCTAGATATTCCTCTGCCAAACGTATGCACCAGTTTGCCATGTTCTGCCTTGTAATCTGCAGGCCATAACGCTGGAATTCCTGCTCTAACCGATAGAGCGGAACTGCATTCACATACTTTCCATTGATGATCGCAGCACCCAGAGATGGTGATACCAGACTCCCATGCAGTAACGCCTTGGGATGATCCGCCTTTACCATGTATTCATCTGTTTTGCTGGCATACACGCCGATGTGATGTTCTTCCACTTCTACCTTCGCAGGTACAAAATGATACTTTCTGGAAATGGCATCCGGTAACTGTTTCCAACCTTTGACACCGAATTCTGCTTCCAATTCCTCTTCGGACAGATAATGGTCGATCCGTCTGAACGGAAGGCCGGAAAGATCTGCTTCTTTCTTTCCCTTACGCTTCGGCTGCTTTGGAGACTTCAGTTCCAGATCCTCAGGCTCTGCCGCATTAAGATCACAGACAGCTTCCGCTTCATTGAAAAAGACAATCGTTCCATCTACTTCACGAAAACAGATCTGACTGGTATCTTCCATTTTTTCAGAAGACCTGCCAAAACGGTTCTGCTTACCAAGGATCACCTGTTCCATCAGAAGCTGCATTTTTTCATTCGATGCGTGAAGCTCTTTTGTTATGGCTTCCAATTGCTCCTGCTGTTGTAAAAGAAGCTGGATAAGAAACGACTTATCAACACTGTTTAATTGTTCCTCCGTATACTTAACTGCCATAACCAAACCTCACTTTCCTGAGTGTTATTATAGCAGAGCCAACGGTTTTTGACTATTTTTGAATTCTGTCACCTTCTTCATTTTGACGGTGGATAACAGTCATGAATACCTGAAAAGAAAAGCATGGATTTCAGATATTTATGACTGTTATCCACAATCTGAAAAGTTTTGGAATCAGGAGTATATAGAAACTCACAGAAAACTTTCAGGATGTGAATAACTTTAAATTTTATATCGCACAGGATAACCTGACATGGATGAAAATGATTTTATTTTCTATGTTTTGCACAAATCACAAGGAAAATCCAGGATCCGGAACTTCTTCTATTGGGCGTCGGGCAACGATTTCCAGCCCCTGCATCAGCATCTGATACTGGTCTGTGGTGATCTCCAGCGCTTCCTCTTTTGTACGGGGCCATCGGAAGTTCCCGTTTTCAATCCGCTTGTACAGAAGGAGAAATCCGTCTCCTTCCCAGATAAGTCCTTTTATGCGATCCGTGCGTTTGCCACAAAATAAGAATAATGTATTCTTATCGTAAGGATCCAGCTGGAACTGAAAACGTATAATCCTGGCTAAGCCATCAATTCCTCTGCGCAGATCTGTAAATCCGGTTGCCAGATACACTTTTTTGAACCCAGAGCCATCATTGAGCATTGCTGATCACTCCCAAAAGTGTTTTTAGAAATGAGGCAGATGCCTGTTCCGTGATTTCCAAAGTAAGGTGGTCTCTACATCTGATCACGGCAGCAATTTTATGTTCCGATGTCATATTTACCGGATGGATTGCGGGAGAAGGAACTTCTACAAATGTTTGTGTCTGCTCCGCAGTTTCCAGGTAAGCCTCACGGACTTTTCGGAGCCTCCAGTAATAACTCGCTTTTGTAATGTCATGCAGCTGACACCATTCATCGATCTTCATTCCTTGCGGACGGTTTTGACAGTCTCTGATCAGATCAGCCCATTCACTCAGACGGGTTTGCTGTGCAACTAAACTTGTGTGAGATTTCATGACTCACCTCCTGTGATAAAGTCTAAAAAGTTGAGTACTAAACTATTTGGACTTTGTAGTGATGAGTCTATTATCTCACATTGAATGATTTTGAACAGGTACTTGCTATTTTGCGTTTACTCTCAATATGAGAAGATGGCTATTAAATTTTTAGGAAAGTCCAGCGGTGATATGTCAAGATGAAAAAGAAAAACAAATAGTTTATTTTTTCCACATTTCATAAAGACAAAAAACATCTACCTAAGCCCTGTCGATCATACTTTTGAAAAATAAGCAGGGCTGACTCATCAGCAGAAGATTCATCTATTCTGCTGAACGGTATAAGCGCTTGTCTTTAAACAGTGCAAAGACAAGCCGCACAAATTTACGGGCAGTTAATGCGAGTGCACGTTTATGTTGAAATCTGTTTACTTCTTTGTACTTGAGGTTATAGAAGTCGCGGTATTCCTTGTCGCATCTTACAAGGGAAAAGGCTGCTTCACACAGATAATACTTTAAAAATCGGTTGCTGGAATGAATCATTCTGGTTGTCTGGGCTTCAAAGTTACCTGATTGGTGCTGTTGCCAGGCGAGACCAGCATATTTCGCAAGGGCAGCTTTCTGAATGGTTTTGGCTACTGCATCAGGATCAGGGAAACGGTTCTTTCCTTTTTCAATGATAAATGCAGTTAGTTCTTGTAAGTCCATTTTTTCCAATGCTTCTGCGAATTCGAATTCTTCGTAGACGGCAAGGGCGGTAGTGCTGAAGGTATCTGAAAATACCTTCTTCTGCGTCATAGTAGAATACTTCTTGAAAAGCACATTTATAAAACGTTGTTTTTCTCTGGTGAGGTTGGTAACAGCGTAATAGCGTGCTCTGGTAAGGCTTTGAAGGGCTTTGTAGCGGTAGTCCTCCATATAAACCTCTTTGTTGATTCTACCGAAACGCAGACAGCCAGCAGGTTTGAAGCTAACTTCCATGTCAGGGGAACTGACTTACTATGAAGCAACTCTCTGGGAGTTCAACAGGAGAAAAAAAGAACTATCATCTGATTGACACCAGGCCAATTATATCATGGGCTTAACTAAGCCGATGGAATAAAGTAACTATTAAACTTTATATAAAAAATGGTATCTAAAAGATATTATAGGAATGGAGGATATGTAAATGGTGAAATTTAAAAGATAGAAAAAATTAAACCATACCTAAAATTTGTTTATATAAAAAAATACATAATTGAGTTAAAGTAAAAACATAATAGCAGTGCACGCTAAATAAAAAAGAATGGAGACGATTATGAAAACAAAGAATGTAAAATGCTTTTTTGCTGCTATTGCAGCAACAACACTTGTAGTTGGAATGGTAGCAGGATGCGGTAATACGGTGAAAGCTGATGAGGTTTCTAAAGAGGAAAGCTCCGGTTCAAAAGAAATTGGTCCGGATCTTACAGTGGGGTTTGCTCAGAGCGGAAATCCAAATCCCTGGATGGTTGCATTAACGGAAAGTATGCAGCAAAGTGCAGATGAATATGGTGTGAATTACATATACACAGATGCTAATGATGATATGGCGACGCATGTAGCCAATATAGAGGACATGTTGGCAAAAGATCTTGATATTTTGGTTATTGCTCCTATGGAAGATACAGGATTGGAAGCAGTTCTTGACGAGGCGGCGGAAAAGGGAGTTCCGGTTATTTTGTCAGCAAGAACAACTCAGGGAGAATATGTAACCACGGTTTATTCTGATCAGGCATGGGAAGGAGAAAGATGTGCTGAGCTTATCGGAGAGAAAATACCGGATGCAAAGGTTGTAGAATTGCGAGGGATAGAAGGAACGTCTTCTGTTGCGGGGCGCGAGAAAGGATTCCGTGATGTAATGGCTGAGCAATATCCTGATATGGAAATTGTAGTGGAGCAGACAGCTAATTTTTCCAGGCAAGAGGCAATGGATGCTATGGCAAATATCCTTCAGGCTAAGGGACCAGATGCTATTGATGCTGTGTACTGCCACAACGATGAAATGGCACTTGGAGCTGTACAGGCAATTAAAGACGCAGGCCTGACTCCAGGAGAAGATATTCAGGTAGTAGGTATTGATGGACAGAAGGAAGCATGGGAGCTTGTAAAATCTGGTGAAATGTTGGGAACTGTACAATGTTCGCCTAAACATGGACCGACAGTATTCGAGGTTATTCAAAAAATTCTTGACGGAGAGACAGTTCAGAAGGAAACGATTGTTCCGGATCAGGTTATTACAAAAGAAAATGTGGATGAATCCGAGTCCCTCGTTTTCTAATGATTAGAAACTTTAAAAGGCTTTGAAATTATGGAGTGGACCTTGCTGAGCAGGTCCACTTTTCTGCAAAAAAGGAGCGGAATATGAGTGAAAAAAAAGTATTGGAAATGAAGGGAATAACAAAAATATATCCGGGAGTACGAGCATTAGATGGTGTTGATTTTATTGTAGAAGAAGGCAGTGTTCATGCTTTGATGGGAGAAAATGGTGCCGGAAAATCAACATTAATAAAAATACTAACTGGCGTAATTGGAAAAGATTCAGGAAGTATTGTATTAAGTGGGAAAGAAGTTAATTTTCACAGTGTATACGAAGCAAATAATAATGGCATCAGCGCAGTATATCAGGAACTGGATTTAATACCGGAATTAAGTATTGGCGAGAATATATTTATGGGCCGGGAAATGATGAAAAAAGGCTCTATAGATTGGAAAAATACTTATAAAGAAGCTGACAAAATTTTGAAATCGATGGGGATTTTATTGGATGTTACTGCGAAACTTTCAAGTTTAGGCACAGCCATGCAGCAGATGGTCTCAATAGCAAGAGCCATCTCCATAAAATCACAGATTGTCGTTTTGGATGAACCAACATCATCGCTTGATACTTCAGAAGTTGAAGTGCTGTTTAAAGTTATCGAAAAATTAAAAAGAGATAAGATTGCGGTCATTTTTATTACTCACAGGCTAGATGAAGTTTTTGCAACATGTGACACTGTCACAATTTTGAAGGATGGAAAACTTGTTCATAGATGCAAAATAGAAGAAACAAATAAACTGGATATGGTATCAAAGATGATAGGAAGAAACGCCAGTGATGTAATGGGACAAACAAAAGTCTGTTTGTCAGATCGTAGTCCTAAAGAAATTTTCCTCGAAGCCAAAGGAATGAAAAATTCCCCAAGGTAATTGAACAAAGTATTAAAATCAGGAAGGGCGAAGTGCTGGGGCTTGCAGGACTTCTGGGAGCTGGACGTACGGAATTGGCAAGGCTGCTTTTTGGTGCAGATACATGCAAAGAGGGGACAATTGAAATAGAAGGAAAACCGGTAAAAATCAATACTCCGAGAGATGCAATTTCAAACAGAATTGCTTTCTGCTCAGAGGACAGAAAAGTAGAGGGAATTATTCCCAATATGTCAATAAGCAATAATCTTACCCTTGCATGTTTGAAATCAATCTCAAAATGGGGGGTTATTTCCAAGAGGAAACAAAAGGCTCTGGTTCAAAAATACATTGAAATGTTGAAAATAAAAATAGGGAATGAAAAGGATCCTATTATCAGTTTAAGCGGAGGAAACCAGCAGAAGGTTCTGATCGCACGGTGGCTGTGTGCTAATCCTTCCTTGCTGATTCTTGATGAACCTACTCGAGGAATTGATGTGGGTGCAAAACAAGAGATCCTGGATAAGGTATGTGAGTTGTCAGAACAGGGGATGAGTGTGCTGGTTATTTCCTCTATTCTGGAAGAACTGGTTCAGACATGTGATCGCATTCAAGTGATCAAAGATGGAAAGACCAGAGGAGAAATACAGTATGAAGGAATCAGTGAAGCATCTATTATGCAGACCATAGCTAAGGAATAAGGGAGAGGAGATCAATTGGTATGGGGTATTTTGTTAGGAAGCTAGAAGAACTGCCCGTCTCAAAAGTGGAAGGAGCGCATGGAGGAACAGGAGTCCTGGAGGTAGTACAATTGCTTGGAAACCAGGAGGGCGTTGGATTCCCGGGTAATCCAGATGATTTTGAATCGGATGTCAACTTTTTACATCGGTTGGTTTTGCCCCAAGGAACATGTATAGGAATGCACAAACATGTTAATTCAGAAGAGTTCTACTATATTGAAAAAGGAAATGCTGTTATGATCGCAGACGGAAACGAAATCCATATGCCACCTCATAGTGTTTTTATGATAAATCCGGGAAGTGAACATTCTTTTTTGAACTGTGAAACTGAAGATGTAGTAGCTCTTGTTATGGAAGTTAATCTTGATAATAAGTAGAATGGAGAACGATATGGGGAAAAAAAAGGTATTAAATAAAAACTTGTATAATTTTATAGTTGATTATTCGGCCTTGATAGTTGCATTATTGCTTATTATTATAAATGTTATTTTTACTCCGAATTTTTTTAATATAACAACAATCTCTAATATAGTGATTCAGATGACTTCTACTTTACTGATTTCACTTGGAATGACGTGGGTAATTGCATCTGGAGGAATAGACATTTCTGTTGGATCTGTTATGGCGCTTTCGTCTATGGTATCAGTCAAGTTGCTGGATTACGGTTTGTTGACAGCTATGGCTGGAGGAATGTTAGTAGGTATTGCATCGGGAGCCTTGATTGGATTTTTAGTTGCACGATTTGACATCCAACCGATGATTGTGTCTATGACATTAATGATTGGATTACGAGGCGTAGCTCAGATCCTAAATGATTCTAAAATCCTTAGATTTGACAATGATGCCTATGCACAGATTGGAAGAGCAAAAATTTTCGGAAATCTACCAATACAGATTCTTATTATGTTATTTTTTATTGTGATAATATGGTTTATTAGCTCTAAAACAATATTTGGAATTAAAATAGAGGCAGTAGGAGATAATAGAGAGGCATCCAGACTTTCCGGCATTAACACACTTATGGTTCTGGTGAGTATTTATGCGGTGACAGGACTTTTATCCAGCTGTGCAGGAATTATTGAGACGGCACGTCTGTACGCTTCAGATGCCAACACGCTCGGAAAAGCGATTGAAATGGACGCGATATCAGCTGTTGCGATCGGCGGCACAAGTATGATTGGAGGAAAACCAAATATTGTAGGAACAATATTTGGAGTTATCATCATTCAGGTGCTGACGACGATGGTCAATATGAATAATATCTCCTATCAGTATTCTCTTGTATTAAAAGCAATTGTTATTGTGGTAGCCTTATATGGACAAAGATTTTTACAGAGCAGAAAAAGGGGTGTGGCGTAATGGCGAAAGAAAAGAATATAAAAGATACTGTTTTATTATTTGTAAAGAATAATAGTACATTCATGATTTTTGCAGTGATTTTTATCTTTGCATCCCTGAGGTATGAAGAATTTTTTACATATAATTTTATAAAAAATCTAATTGTTCAAAACACAATGATAGGACTTCTGGCTTTTGGAATGAGTTTCGTGATAATAGCAGGAGACATTGACCTTTCTGTTGGATCTGTTATGGCACTTTGTGGAGTTATTGCAGCCAAATTGTCATCTCAGAATATTCTTATTGTATTTGCGGTAACATTTGGAGTGGGAATCTTTTGGGGCTTTTTAAATGGATTTATGGTTGCAAAAATGGATATTGTTCCCTTTATTGCCACACTGGCTACAATGGTTGGAGTTCGAGGAATTGTTCATATTATTACTGGCAGTAAGTCTGTTTCGACAGCCGGATGTACAGAGGTGTTTAAGGCCATTGGACATGGAGAATTGATTCCGTACGTTCCGAATACCATTCTCATATATTTGGTGGTTTTTGCAATATGTATGTTTGTACAGCGAAACACCAGATATGGTCGACATAATTATGCAGTTGGAGGAAATCTTTCAGCCTCAAAAATGATGGGAATCAATGGAACTAGAATAAGAATTTTAAATTATGTTCTTAGTGGTGTTATGGCTGCAATTGCTGCACTTATTATGACTTCTAGACTGGGATCCGGACAATATAGTGCCGGTGATGGTTGGGAAATGGATGCAATTGCATCAACTGTTATTGGAGGTACACTCCTTACTGGTGGTGTTGGCGATGTAAAAGGAACTTTCTTCGGGGTACTTATTTTAGGAATCATTAAACAGATTTTCAACCTACAGGGAAATCTTAATACATGGTGGCAGAACATTGCCACAGGTTTGATTCTTCTGGCAGTGGTTGTTGCACAGTCGATAGCGAAAAATAGAAAATAAATGGTTAAAAAACCGGGTATAAAGTGTTTGGTTTTATACCTGGTTTTTTATTATATATCTATCGTTTTATAAAATCGGTGATATAATATAAGTGGTGTGTAATTCGATGTACTATAAAAAGAAAAAATTGGAAGATATTGTAAACTGAGGAGGGGGTCAAAATAACATTAAATAAGAAATTTAGAGAAATGATGCTGTCGGACAGTTTTTTTCTGCACTTACTGAAAGCTTTTCTTGTAGTATCAGTTTTTCCTCTTGTAATTGCCGGAATTATTAGCTGTGTCTCGTTTTACAATGTGAGTTTCGAATATGCTGTTTCGTATTCTAATAAAAAATCAGAACTTGTTGCATTACAGATTAATATGCTCCAGGATGTAAATGAGAAAATAACAAATAGCTTACATAATTCATCAATGATGCAATTAGAGATGAGATCAGGATTGTATGGTCATACTCATACAATGGAAGACCTGTTTAAAATAAACGAAGCGTTGTCTTATATAAAAAAACAGTTCGGTCAGTGGAATAGAAGGGATCTATTGTATTAAGAAAAATGGGACGGTTTATCAGTCGAATACTACTGCAGTTTACAAGTATTTTAATACAGATGTACAATGGTATCAAGATGTGCAGGAGAAACAACAGGGAATCTGGCTGTCGCCATACAAACATTCACTGGTTACACCAGCCCTGGAAGGGAATTATGTTGCATACTTATGCCCATATCTTGATTATATTACCGGAGAGATGAATGGCGTTGTTTTGATAGAAATGGATTGCGATGAGATTTGGGAAATTTTACGCAAAGACAGCGAAAAAGATTCTACGCAGTATTCGATTTTGAATCAGGAGAATCATGTGATTTATACAACTGATTCCGATCAGAGAAAGGCCACGGAAGAGATGCTGGATGAAAATAAATTTTCATATGTTGAAGAATTAAACAATGGTTGGAAGATTGTGAGTAATATTTCAAAAACAGAAATCTTTTTATCAGTAGTGAAATCTTTGATTATCTTGTTTACGATTCTTCTTCTCGTGTGTTTTTCAATTATAATTATTGTTTCGATAAAAAAAGCGAATGAAATATCAATGCCTATAAAAAAATTAACAGAAAGCACAAAATTAGTACAAAGAGGACAATATGATGTTCAAATGGACATACCGAATACATCGGGAGAAATTGTTGAACTGTATCAGAATTTCAATAAAATGATCGTAGCATTACAGAAATACACGTCCAAAATTATTGAGGAGCAGAAAAAACTCAGACTTGCAAACTATAAGGCTCTTCAAGCTCAGATTAATCCGCATTTTTTATATAATACGCTGGATACAATTGCGTGGGATATCCGACTAAATGATAATAAAAGAGCATTGTCAATTTTGATGGCGTTTACTCAGTTTTTCAGGACATCTCTGCGTAAAGGGGAAGATATGGTTACGTTGGGACAGGAATTTGAACATGTGACCAGTTATCTGCAGATTCAAGAGCATCGGTACGGAGAAATTATGGAATACCGCACCAAATATAATCCGGAGTTGAAAGATAATATGCTTCCGAAAATGATTTTGCAACCTCTTGTTGAAAATTCTATCTATCATGGAATCAAAAAGAAAGATGAGTTGGGGTATGTAATTATTTATACAAAATGTTATAATGAATATTATGAAATCGTTGTTTATGATAATGGTGGAGGAATGAGTAAAACGCGATTGCAACAAATAAATGAAAGTTTAATAAAAAGAAGTCCACTGAAAACAGAATCCAGCGGGTATGGAGTTTATAATATTGATGAGCGAATTAAGATACTGTTTGGCTTCGATTATGGATTAACATTTTATAGTGAAGAGAATAGATATACAAAAGTAGTCGTGCGTTTACCATATAGTACACAAGAAGAGGGGATTGCTAAAAGTGATAAAGTTACTGGTTGCAGATGATGAAAAAACAATAAGGGAAGGTATTAGAAAGGGCATACTATGGAAAGAAATTGATTGTTCTGTTGTGTATACAGCAAAAAATGGATTAGAAGTTCTTCATTTTCTAGAAGAAAATACTGTTGATATTATTATAAGTGATGTAAAGATGCCAAGAATGAGCGGATTGGATTTGATAAAATCTCTTCGTGAAAAGGGGAGTTCAGTCCCCGTTATTTTTGTGAGTGGATACGAAGATTTCAAATATGTACAAGAGGCTATGAAGTACGAGGCGTCAGCGTTTATTTTGAAACCGATAAATACGGATGAATTGCAGAAGGAAGTACAGAAAATTTGTAAGAAGTACAACATAGGAGGTGAGAATATTCCCTTGAGACACTTTATCGAGTATCATTTTAAAGGCGCTGAGAAAAAAGGGGATCTGCTAAATTATGAGTTTTTGGAAGAAACTCTAAACCGCAAATATTTTTGTGTAATCAATCTTCGATGTAATTATGCAGAAATTAAGTCACAACTTTTTTTGTTGAATTTTAGAGAAAAAATCGAGGGTATCATGAGAAAATATCTTCCGTCTGATCAGTTTGCTGAAATTGAAATTTCTAGTCATGGGCTGCTGTATTGCGTAATGAATAGCGAAAAAAACAGATTGGAATATACAATTCATCAATTAAAAGAAAATCTTAGAAAGGAATTATCAGAATTTTCCTATTCCAATTTAAGAATAAGGAATGGAGGAATTTATCGAGGAACCCAACATATTCTGGATTCATATATTGAGTCGTTTGATAACACATACTTAAAGAATGATAGGGAGGGGGTGCTAGAGAGAAAAATATTGACTGATGTGTTTGTTGAGTTATTTGAATCAGAAGATACTATTATAGAAAATTTGATTTCAAGGAAAAAGGATGAAGTAAATCAGATTTTGGATAGACAAAAAGAGATCGTTCTTAAACGTAGGATTGAAGGGGCTGATGTAAGGGTTTATCTTGAACATTTATTTTTTACGTATCACAAACAGGAGAATGCGTTAAATTCCAAAGAAGATCAGAAATGTAATTCATATTTGCAGGAAGATTTTATGGAGCTTTCGATCGAAGAAATGTTTCAAAAGGCAAAAAAACGTGTTAATGAGATCTGTGTTTCCAGAAGAACAGAAAATCTAAGTTCGGTGGAGAATAATAATCAAAAGATTAAAAACTATATTTTACAGAATTATGAGAATCCGCAACTTTCCTTGTCGTCGATTTCTGAATATATGGCACTAAATGCCTCTTATTTGAGTACGGCATTTTCACGGTGTGAGGGAATTACAATTTCGAACTATATCTTGAATATCAGGATACAAAAGGCGGAGAAACTGTTGCTAAATTCCAGCATGAAAATCAGCGAAATCAGTCATTGTGTTGGATTTATTAATTATACTTATTTTAGCAGCGCATTCAGGCGAGTGAAAGGGATGTCTCCCTCTGAATTCAGAAACCAAGAATAGTATGTGAAATCAGTTGATGTGATTTTGAGGATTAAACGCTATTAATCGAAGCGAGGAACCCCATTATGGGCACCTCGCTTTTTTTATACTTAAAGATCTGAAAACATGTCTGGGAAATATCTGTAATAACCCTTACCGTATTCGCGTGATTTTTGGTGCATTATTTTATACATACCATATGCAGCTTCCTGTGCAGCTTTCTGATCGCCAACAAGCAGACGATAGTTATTTTCACTTAAAACATTATCTCCGTCTGAAAGATATAATTGTATATAAAAACAATTTGAAATATCGGAAGGCAGCTTAAATTCAAGAAACTCATAAGCGGTTGATGAGTTCTCTGTTACCGATGCAGTAAATGTGTTAGAATACAGTTCATTTTGATCGGAATCTCTAAAAATACATTTGTATGTCAGACTTGGGTAGTTTTTGTAGTAATCGTTGATAATGTAAAGTCTGCCACGGAAAAGTTCATTCGGCATCCACCTTCGCTTCTGGATTTCCAGAGAAGGCAGAAGCGGTTGGTAAGAACGCTTTACGTAATCAAACGATTTTTTTGTCTGTCCATAATAATCAATGATATCCCATTTAATAATAGGCCAGTTGGTAATAAAATGACATAATGAAACACCGCTTACATGGGGCTTTTGACGCCGAAAATGTTCGAGAGCAAATTGAGCAACGGTCCCCTGAGCAATCTGTGTGGCCTCGACAAATTCCTCCAGTGTACCTGTACAGGTATATCCGAATACTTCATAATTCAGATTTTTAAGAACGTCTATATCAGCGGCATGATATCCCCAACTTGGTCCCATGGGCCATAGTTCGTCTGATGGAATAAATTTTTTCAGACTGTCAATATTGGGTGCTGAAGCGGCAGTGAGTTCAGGGATAATAGCATAGTCCAGGTTAGGATAATAATCTTCCATAAAAATTGCCCCGGCAGCATAGTAATGTGAGTTCGCATGCATTGATTCTTTTGTGGCATAACCCATACGGATCGCTTCGCGGGAACTAAGCGGAGAAGCATCTGCATAGGGGGTATTTGTAAGTTGGTGTGTGACCTCACCGATATATTCCATAAGCTGTTTGTTTCCGCTTTCAACGTGTGCTTCTGTAAAATATACCTCTTCACCGCCCATCCACATGATATTGGATGGATGGTTTCT
>ENA-OQDC01000277-OQDC01000277.1-human-gut-metagenome-genome-assembly--contig:-NODE-277-length-39124-cov-6.627612_pt1 | contig 39124 bp, 41 predicted proteins | sample MGYA00242770_ERZ504601 | MGnify/ENA primary metagenome ERZ504601 (study PRJEB26092, sample SAMD00036305) | human gut metagenome | host: Homo sapiens | study: EMG produced TPA metagenomics assembly of...
GGGAGAGCTGCTGAGCGAGCGACGAGAGCAAGCCGCCTATCCAATAGAGAGTATCAAAAGGAGAGTACCATCATGGGAATGACCCTGACGCAGAAAATTCTTGCCGCACATGCCGGTCTTGCCGAGGTCAAGGCAGGCCAGCTCATCAATGCAAAGCTGGACATCGTGCTGGGCAACGATATCACCACCCCGGTTGCCATCAACGAGTTTGAAAAGGCCGGTTTTGACGGTGTGTTCGACAAAGAGCACATTGCCATCGTGCTGGACCACTTTGTGCCCAACAAGGACATCAAGAGCGCCACCCAGTCCAAGCAGTGCCGCGAGTTCGCCAACAAATACGATATCCTCAACTTCTACGATGTGGGCCAGATGGGCATTGAGCACGCCCTGCTGCCGGAAAAAGGCATCGTGACCGCAGGCGACTGCGTGATCGGTGCGGACAGCCACACCTGCACCTATGGTGCACTGGGTGCCTTCTCCACCGGTGTCGGCTCCACCGATATGGCTGCCGGCATGGCCACCGGCATGGCATGGTTTAAGGTGCCCTCTGCCATCAAGTTCGTGCTCAAGGGCAAGTTCGGCCCCCGCGTCTCCGGCAAGGACCTGATCCTGCACATCATCGGCATGATCGGTGTGGACGGCGCACTGTACAAATCCATGGAGTTCACCGGCCCGGGCGTTGCCAGCCTGACGATGGACGACCGCCTGTGCATCTGCAACATGGCCATCGAAGCCGGTGCCAAGAACGGCATCTTCCCCGTAGACGATGTGACCAAGGCTTACCTCAAGGGCCGCAGCCAGCGTGAGCCGGTGTTCTTTGAGGCCGACCCGGATGCCGAGTACGAAAAGACCATTGAGATCGATCTGGACAAGCTGGAACCCACCGTCAGCTACCCCCACCTGCCCGAGAACACCCACCTTGCCAGCGAGGGCAAGGACATCAAGATCGATCAGGTTGTGATCGGCAGCTGCACCAACGGCCGTCTGGAGGACATGGAAGCCGCCTACAACGTGCTCAAGGGCAAGCACATTGCCAAGGGCGTGCGCGGCATCATCATCCCCGCCACCATGGCCGTTTACAAGGAATGCATCCTGCGCGGCTGGACCACTGCCTTTATTGATGCAGGCTGCATCGTGTCCACCCCCACCTGCGGCCCCTGTCTGGGCGGCTACATGGGCATTCTGGCCGAGGGCGAGCGCTGCGTTTCCACCACAAACCGCAACTTTGTGGGCCGCATGGGCCATGTGAAGAGCGAGGTCTACCTTGCTTCTCCCGCCACTGCCGCCGCCAGCGCACTGACCGGCTGCATCACCGACCCCCGCACGGTCTGATCGGAAAGGAGCACAACAATGAACGCAAAAGGTTCTGTTTTCAAATACCCGGACAACGTGGATACCGATGTCATCATCCCGGCCCGCCACCTGAACACGCAGGATGCCAAAGAGCTGGCCAGCCACTGCATGGAGGACATCGACAAGGACTTCGTCAAGAAGGTGAAGGACGGCGACATCATGGTGGGCGGCTGGAACTTCGGCTGCGGCTCCTCCCGTGAGCACGCACCGCTGTGCATCAAGACCGCCGGCATCTCGGTCGTGATCGCCAAGAGCTTTGCCCGCATCTTCTACCGCAACAGCATCAACATCGGTCTGCCCATCATGGAGTGCCCGGAGGCTGTGGATGCCATCAATGCGGGCGACACCGTGAGCGTGGACTTTGACACCGGTGTCATTACCGACGAGACCAACGGCAAGGTGTTCCATGCCGAGCCCTTCCCGCCGTTCATTCAGGAGATCATCTCCGCCGGTGGACTGATGAAGTCCATCAAGGCGAAGCAGTAAGGCAAACTCCTTCCGTCTCGCATTCGCTCGACAGCTCCCTCACAGAGGGAGCCTCTGGCGAAGAGGGAAAGTTTCCGATTTTGCCAAAGCCTCCCTCTCAGAGGGAGGTGGCATCGCTCAGCGATGACGGAAGGAGTTTCATTCATAAAAGGAGTACCACCAATGGAAAAAAACATTGCTGTCATCTGGGGCGACTGCTCCAGCCCGGAGATCGTCAAGCAGACCATCCGCGTGCTTGACAAGGTGGCCGAAAAGTACGGCCACACCTTCCACTACACCGACGCTGCCATGGGCGGCGAAGCCATTGACAAGTACGGCGACCCGCTGCCCCAGCACGAGCTGGACAAGTGCCTTGCTGCGGACAGCGTCCTGCTGGGTGCCGTGGGCGGCCCCAAGTGGGAGGGCCTGCCCGGCGAGCAGCGCCCCGAAAAGGGCCTGCTCCGCCTCCGCGCCGGGATGGGCCTCTACTCCAACAACCGCCCGGCCAAGATCTGGCCGCAGCTGGCTCCTGCCAGTCCCCTGAAGCCCGAGATCGTGGCACAGGGCATCGATTTCCATCATCGTGCGTGAGCTGATCGGCGGCGTATACTTTGGCAATCACGAGACCCACACCCTCGCCAGCGGCGAGAAGCAGGCCATCGACTCCATGCCCTACGCGGAGCACGAGATCGAGCGCATCGGCCGCATCGGCTTTGAGACCGCACGCAAGCGCCGCAAGAAACTGTGCTGCGTGGACAAGGCAAACGTTTTGGACACCAGCCGCCTGTGGCGCAGTGTGATGCACCGCCTGCAGGCCGAATACCCGGATGTGGAATACAGCGAGATGTTCGTGGACAACTGCGCCATGCAGATCGTCAAGAACCCCGCCCAGTTCGACGTGATCGTTACCGAGAACATGTTCGGCGACATCCTGTCGGACGAAGCTTCCATGATCACCGGCTCCATCGGCATGATCCCGTCCTCCTCTCTGGGCGACGGCACCCGCGGCCTGTATGAGCCCATCCACGGCTCGGCCCCAGATATTGCGGGCAAAGACATCGTGAACCCCACCGCCTGCATTCTGTCTGCCGCCATGATGCTGCGCTACTCCTTCGGCATGGCCGAGGAGGCCGATGCCATTGAGACCGCCGTGAACAAGGTGCTGGACAAGGGCCTGCGCACCGCCGACAACATGAGCGAGGGCTGCACCTGCCTTGGCTGCACCGCCATGGGCGATGCCATTCTGGCCGAGATCTGAGTTTTTCCATAACGCACAAAGGGGAACGACAGCCGTCGTTCCCCTTTTCGTCTGCACAAAAAAGAGCAGCTGTTCCCAGCTGCCCTTCCGTGATACAGTTTCTTACTTGGTGCCGTAGATGCGGTCGCCTGCGTCGCCCAGACCGGGAACGATATAGCCGTTCTCGTTCAGGTGGTCATCCTCTGCGCCGAGGTAGATGTCCACATCAGGGTGTGCCTCGTGCAGGGCCTTGATGCCTTCCGGAGCGGCGATCAGGCCGATGAACTTGATGCGCTTTGCGCCATGCTTCTTGATCTGGGTGATGGCATCGATGGCGCTGCCGCCGGTAGCCAGCATCGGGTCCAGAACCAGAACATCGCGCTCTGCAATGTCCTGCGGCAGCTTGCAGAAGTACTCCACAGGCTGCAGGGTCTCCTCGTCGCGGTACAGGCCGATGAAGCCCACCTTTGCAGCGGGCAGCAGGGTCAGCATGCCGTCCAGCATACCCATGCCTGCGCGCAGGATGGGCACCAGAGCCAGCTTGCGGCCAGCCAGCACCTTGGTCTTTGCCATGGTGATGGGTGTTTCGATCTCCACCTCTTCCAGAGGCAGGTCACGGGTCGCTTCGTAGCACAGCAGGGTCGCGATCTCGCCAACGAGGTCACGGAACTCCTTGGTTCCGGTCTGCTTGTTGCGCAGAATGCTCAGCTTGTGCTGCAGCAGCGGATGCTCAACGATCATCGGGGTCATAAAAACACGCTCCTTATTTTAAATAGATAACTCTATCGGGTCCAAGATTACGATTTAAAACAGCTCCGCATACGCTTCGCCATGATCAGCGGTTCTCCAGTGCGGTCAGCTTGTCGATGCGGCGCTGATGGCGGCCGCCCTCAAACTCGGTGTTCAGGAAGAGATCCACCAGCTGGCAGGCAAGGCCGGGGCCGACCACGCGGCCGCCCATGCACAGAGCATTGGCATCGTTGTGGCGGCGGGTATACTCGCAGCTGAAGCTGTCAGAGCAGCAGCAGGCACGAATGCCCTTGATCTTGTTTGCTGCCATGCTGATGCCCACGCCGGTGCCACAGAACAGCAGTGCCTTGCTGCACTCGCCGCTCACAACTGCATCGCAGGCGGGCACGGCCATATCGGGGTAATCCACGCTGTCGGTGCTATGGGTGCCAAAATCGATGTATTTCAGCCCCAGCTCCTTCAGATGCGCCTTGACAGCTTCTTTCAGTTCAAATCCGCCGTGGTCAGCGGCCAGTGCAATGGGTTTTGCCATGGAAATGTTCCTTTCTCTCAGTCACGCAGGGTTTTATGCCTGCTCCTTGTTTTGGGCGGCATTGGCTGCAGCTTCGGCCGCAAGGCGCTCTGCGCGCTCCCGCTCGGCCTGACTCAGGCGGTGGTAGTCCGGCAGCAGAGCCTCCGGCAGCACAGCCTTTCCGGCTTCGGCCATCTGCTTTGCCACAAGGGCCACTGCAGCAGCACGCCCGCCGCGCAGGGCCGCAGGTGCCTGCAGCACGCCCGGTACACTGCCGTATTTATTATAGCACAGAGATGCGCCATCACCAACAAAAAACAGGGGCTTTTTGCAATTTTCTACAAAATCGGCCAGATCTGCCACCGCCCGGGCATCGTCTTCCAGCAGGCGGCTGTGGGTGGCAAGGTCGAACGCGGCACTGTATACCTGCGCACGGCGGGCATCCAGTGCGCACAGCACGGTGCCCTCGCCCGTGTGGGCTGCGGCCAGTGCTTCCAGCGTGGAGACCGGTGCGCACAGCGTTTCCCGCGGGAAGGCCAGACCCTTGACCGCCGCCAGACCGATGCGCAGCCCGGTAAAACTGCCGGGGCCTGCGTTGACACCGTACAAGTCAATATCTGCACAGGTCATGCCGCACATCTTCAGGCAGGTGTCGATCATGGGCATCAGCGTTTCGCTGTGGGTCATGCCTGCGTCCAGATACACCTCGTACAGCAGGCGGTCATCCTGCAAAAGAGCCACACCAGCCGTTTTGCCCGCTGTATCCACAGCTAAGATGTTCATAGCGTTACCCCCTCAATGGTGATCCTGCGGGTATTTTCGTCCACGCGCTGGATATCCACCCGGATGGGGTTTTCCAGTGCCAGCAGGTCTGCAAAGTTCTCGCTCCACTCTGCTGCTACAATGGCCCCCTGATCCAAATAATCGTAAAAGCCTGCAGCACACAGGTCGTTCTCAGTGGAAATACGGTACAGGTCAAAGTGCGCCAGCGGCTTTGAGCCGCGGTAGTAGTTCACAATGGCAAAGGTTGGGCTGGACACCGGGTCGGTGCAGCCAAGGCCCTCGGCAAGGCCCTCGGTAAAAGCGGTCTTGCCCGCGCCCAGCCCGCCGGTGAACGCAACCAGCGAACCCGGTGCCAGCACTGCGGCCATACGGGCACCCAGCGCCACCGTCTCGGCGCGGGAGTGGGTGATATATTCTGACATGAAGCTTACCTCATTTTATAAAGCAAAAGGGACGGCAGAATGCTCTGCCGTCCTTTAGTATAATATACTTTGTGCAAAAGTGCAATGCCGTGTGTTGCTTACGCCGCCGCATCCACATCCGCTGCCGTGTAGGGGTTGGGCAGTGCAGCGCTTCGGTCTCCGCTGAGCATCGCATAGGATGCCGCCGCATGGGGCCGTCTGCCGCCCTGCTCGTTGTACCAGATGATATCATCGGTGCCGTAGATGCTCTTGGCATAGTCCACGGCCTGTTCCAGCGTTTCGCCCTCGATCATCCGGTTTACAGCGGCCCACAGCATACTGCGTGAATACACCGAGTAGACATTGTTCACATAGCCCATCACCGCCTTGGCACCGCCTGCCAGCAGGCCGTCTGCCATAGAGGTGTCCACATGGCCGTTCTTGCCGTAGAACTCGCAGGTCTCGCTGAGCACGATGCCATTGCCGCGGTAGGCACTGCGGAAGAAATCGCCGTTGACGGCATACATGCCGTTCACCTTGATCACACGGTGGGCCAGCAGGTCAAAGCCATAGCGCAGATCGCTCCAGAAATCCGATCTCTCGGTCAGCAGGATCAGCGGTTCCTTGGCGGTCTTTTTGAACAGCCAGCCGTATTCATAGGTGTAGTACGCGCCGTGGGTGCTCAGGATGCACAGGTCGTAACGGCCCATCCTGCGCAGGTCGGATACGGTAACGGTGGTATCCAGATCCGTCTGCAGGCCCACCGAATCCCAATAGGTCTGCATGTAGGCATAATACGGGTAGCGGGTGCTGTTGATCGTGTTGTCAAACGCATAATAGATCGCCGCCGTGCCCACCCGCTTGTTCTCTGCCAGCTCCTGCAGCTGGCTCTCGTCCAGCTCCGGCAGGGCTGCGGTGTTCTCCTCCTCCGGGTCGGTAAGCAAGATGCCGCCCAGCGCGCCGCAGCTGTAGGTAAAGCTGATCATGCCGTTTTCGGCATCGGTGTAGACAGACCCCTGCTTCACAAGGCCCTGTGCGGTCAGCGCATCCAGCTGCTGCAAAGCAGCATCTGTGCGCTCGTCCTCGGTCATCTGTGCATAGTCGCTGCCTCCGGTCAGTGCGGTCACAGCAGCATCTGCCTGCTGCATCTCGCGCACATCTGTGGCCGAAAGGCTCTGCTGCACAGCCGCCTGTTCTTCCGGCTGCTGTGCAAAAGCCGCTGTGGGCAGCGCTGTGAGCGCGAAAGCCAGAGCGCACAGTGCACACCCAAAACGGCGGAGCATATCGTGTTCCATTCCCATTTCCTCCGGGCATATCTGCCGCCCAATGCGGCACGCCGCCCTTTTCCAGCAGGCATCTTCCTGCCATTTTCTTTGCGCGGCAGGCGCTCTGCAAAGGAGCTTTCTGCTGCACCTTCATTGTAGATGGTGCGGTCTGCTTTGTCAAGCATTCGTGCGGATTTTGCAAAGCTGTCACACCCGGTGGATTGCAAACGGTGTGCAGGCTGTGTATAATAGGATAAACTGGGTTGGTATTGCCCGCTGCAGCGGCAAAACCCGGTGTGCATCTGGGAACGAAAGGTGGTGCTTTCTTGGAAAGCATTCGACAATATTTTAAACGAACAGATAAGATCTATCTGCTGCTGTGCATCTTCAGCAGCACCATGGCGGTGGTGGCTCTTGCCTCCTGGGCCGCAAAGCAGGGCAACGGCTTTGCCACGGACGAGATCACTGGTGCCATTACCGGCATCGGCGATTACCGCCGCGCGCTGGTGCAGGCCGGTGCGGCGGTGCTTGGCATCGTGATCGCGCTGCTGCTCTCCTGCATCGACTACCGCAGCCTTGTCAAGGTGTGGCCGGTGCATGTAGCCCTGACATGGGGTCTGGTGCTGCCCACGCTGTTCATCCGCAATGTGGCCATCGGCCCGCTGACCATCGGCTTCAACGCCGGTGACACCGACAACTACTCCTGGTACAAGCTGGGCGGCTTTACCTTCCAGCCCACGGAGCTGGCAAAGATCAGCTTTATCCTTACCTTTGCCATGCATCTGAACAATGTGCGCAGCCGCATCAACGAGCCAAAGGAGCTGGTAAAGCTTCTGCTGCATCTGGCCGTGCCCATCCTTATCATCCACATTCAGGGCGACGACGGCACCGCCATCATCTACGCCATCATCGGCTGCTGCATGATGTTTGCAGCGGGCCTGAGCTGGAAGTATATCATCGGTGCCATCTCGGCAGCAGCTGTGGCCGTGGCGGCGGCGTTTGCCTTTTTCAGCGATAAGATCGGCAAGGGCTACCAGTGGTACCGCATTCTGGCCGTTATCGACCCGGAGAATTCCACCGGCTGGGCACCCAACGAAGCCACCTGGAAAAACATCATCTACCAGCAGCAGCGCGGCGAGATCGCCATCGGCTCCGGCGGCATCTTCGGCAACGGCCTGTTCAGCGGCCGGTACTACAGCGTGCCCAATGCCCACAACGACTTTATTCTCAGCTGGATGGGCAATGTCATTGGCTTTGTGGGCCTGTGCATCGTGCTGGGGGCACTGCTGGCACTGGTGATCAAGACCTTTGCCACCGGTGCGCGCAGCGAGGACCTGCTGGGCAGCTATATCTGCGCCGGCATCGGCGGTGCTCTGATGGCGCAGATCGCAGTGAATGTGGGCATGAATCTGCGGGTGCTGCCGGTCATCGGCGTCACCCTGCCCTTTTATTCTGCGGGCGGCAGCTCGGTGCTGATGCTGTATATCTGCGTGGGGCTTGTGCTGTCGGTCTATATGCACAACACAAAGAGCCTGTTCGGGTAAAGTGCAACTTTTTTTTCCCCCCCCTGTATTTTTTCACATTTGCCGGTATATCAGTTGAAAACTCCGCATCCTGCTTGCAATCCACTGGGATGCATGATATTACAATAAAATGTGCAGTTTTGTTGCTCAATGCTGAAGGACAACGAGATGGACGGCCCGGTGTTCAAGATGAAGGATGACCCGCGCCCGGCCTTTCCTGCTACTGGCAGATCGCCCCGCACCGCAACCAGCTGAGCTTTGAGGAGTGGATGGCGCTGGATGTGAAGTATGTCAAGGAACGCAGCTTCCTGGTGGACTGGAAGATCATCTTTGCAACCTTCCGTGCGGTGCTGTTCGGCCACGGAGAATAATTCGGATTACAGATCGGCAAAGCCTGCGGGCTTTGCCGATTTTTTTACAGATAGCCTTCAGGAAACAAAAAACAGAGGAACGACGCGGGGTCGTCCCTCTGTTTTTGCTTAGATCATCAAATCACTTCAGCACAGCGCCCAGATTTGCACTGGTGACCATGCGTGCGTAGCGGCTCAGCCAGCCTGTCTTGATGTTGGGTTCGGGTGCAACATACTTTGCCTTGCGCTGGGCCAGAACTTCGTCGCTGACCTCCAGCGTGATGGAGGCATTGGGGATATCAATGTTGATGGTATCTCCCTCCTCGATCAGGCCGATGGGGCCGCCGGAAGCAGCCTCCGGGCTGACATGGCCAATGGCTGCACCGCGGCTTGCGCCGGAGAAGCGGCCGTCGGTGATGAGGGCCACGGTCTTGTCCAGCTTCATGCCGGCCAGAGCGGAGGTGGGGTTCAGCATCTCACGCATACCGGGGCCGCCCTTCGGGCCTTCGTAGCGGATGACCACCACATCGCCCGGGACGATCTTACCTGCGTAGATGGCGGCAATAGCCTCATCCTCGCTGTTGAACACGCGGGCCGGGCCGGAGTGCTGCTGCATCTCGGGGGTCCACGGCGCTGCGCTTGACCACACAGCCGTCCGGTGCAATGTTGCCCCACAGGATCTGCAGACCGCCGGTCTGGGAGTAGGGGTTTGTCGATGGGACGGATGGCCTTGTCGTTCAGGATGTGTGCGCCCTTGATGTTCTCGCCCAGCGTCTTGCCGGTAACGGTGGGCACATCCAGATCCAGCAGGCCCTTCTTGGCCAGCTCTGCCTGCACGGCGGGGATGCCGCCTGCGGCGTACAGGTCCGGCATGTGGGTGGGGCCGGCCGGTGCCAGATGGCACAGGTTCGGGGTCTTGGCGCTGATCTCGTTGAACAGCTTCAGGTCGATGGGCACACCAGCCTCATAAGCGATGGCCAGCAGGTGCAGCACGGTGTTGGTGGAGCAGCCCAGGGCCATATCGCAGGTCAGGGCGTTGCGGATGGAGCGCTCGTTGATGATCTGGCGTGCGGTGATGCCCTTCTTGACCATATCCATAATGGCCATACCGGCGTGCTTTGCCAGCTGCAGACGCTTGGAGTAGACGGCAGGAATGGTGCCGTTGCCGGGCAGTGCGATGCCGATGGCCTCGCACAGGCAGTTCATGCTGTTGGCGGTGTACATGCCGGAGCAGCTGCCGCAGCTGGGGCAGCAGTTGCAGGTGCAGTCTTCCAGCTGATCCTCGGTGATCATACCGGCCTTGTAGGCACCCACAGCCTCGAACATCTTGGAAAGGCTGACCTCTTCGCCGCCGTAGGTACCGGCCAGCATGGGGCCGCCGGAGCAGACCACAGCGGGCACATCCATGCGCACCGCTGCCATCACCATGCCGGGCACGATCTTATCGCAGTTGGGCACCAGCACCAGACCGTCCAGCTGGTGGGCCATGAGCATGGTCTCCACGCTGTCGCAGATCAGCTCACGGGATGCAAGGCTGTACTTCATGCCCACATGGCCCATGGCGATGCCGTCGCAGACGCCGATGGCCGGGATGAGGATGGGGGTGCCGCCTGCCATCTGGACACCGGCCTTGACGGCCTCGGCGACCTTATCCAGATTCATGTGGCCGGGGACGATCTCGCTGTAGGCGCTCACCACGCCGATAAGGGGGCGGTCCAGTTCTTCCGGGGTGTAGCCCAAAGCGTAAAACAGGCTGCGGTTGGGCGCGCGCTCCGAGCCTTTGGTCACGTTGTCACTTCTCATTTTATCCTCCTGATGCAAAAAGCGCCGGAGTCAGCAGCATTTTCTGCTAAAACCGACGCTCAAAAACTCAACCTCTCAGTCTGCTTCGCAGACAGCTCCCCTACCGAGGGGAGCCTCTGGCGAAGAGATGAGGCTTTACGATATGCCAAGGCCTCCCCTCGCTAGGGGAGGTGGCAGCGCGTCAGCGCTGACGGAGAGGTTTTGCTAATTTTCTTACTTCTTCAGCCAGCTCATCATGCTGCGCAGCTCTGCGCCCACCTTCTCGATGGGATGCTCGGCCTCCATGCGGCGCTGAGCGAGGAAGTGGACCTTGCGGCCGCCGTTGGGGCTCATCTCGGTCAGGAACTCGGAAGCGAAGGTGCCGTCCTGGATCTCGGTCAGAACCTTCTTCATTTCCTTGCGGGTCTCGGCAGTGATCAGACGCTTGCCGGTGCGGTAGTCGCCGTACTCAGCGGTGTTGGAGATGGAGTAACGCATCTTGGAGAAGCCGCCCTCGTTGATCAGGTCAACGATCAGCTTCATCTCGTGGCAGGTCTCAAAGTATGCCATCTCGGGCTCGTAGCCAGCTTCCACCAGCGTATCGAAACCGGCGTGGATCAGCTCGGAAACGCCGCCGCACAGCACTGCCTGCTCACCGAACAGGTCGGTCTCGGTCTCCTCCTTGAAGGTGGTCTGCAGGATGCCTGCACGGCCAGCGCCGATGCCGGAAGCGTATGCCAGAGCAATATCCTTAGCCTTGCCGGTGTAGTCCTGCTCCACGCAGATCAGAGAGGGGCAGCCCTCGCCCTCGGTGTACAGGCGGCGGACGATGTGGCCGGGGCCCTTGGGAGCGATCATGATAACGTCCACGTTCTTAGGAGCAGTGATGGTCTTGAAGTGGATGTTGAAGCCGTGTGCAAAGGCCAGTGCCTTGCCCTCGGTCATGTAGGGAGCCACCTGCTTGTTGTAGATGTCAGCGCACAGCTCATCGGGAACCAGCATCATGACAACGTCGCCGGCCTTGGCAGCTTCTTCCACTTCCATGACCTTGAAGTTCTCGTGAGTTGCTGCGAACTCAGAAGCCTTCTCCCAGTGAGCAGAGCCCTTGCGCAGGCCGACGACGACGTTCACGCCGCTCTCGGCCAGGTTCTCGGAATGGGCGTGGCCCTGGCTGCCGAAGCCGATGACAGCGACGGTCTTGCCGTCCAGCACGCCGAGGTTGCAGTCGGAATCGTAGTATTTCTTGATAGCCATGGTAGTTGTTCTCCTTTTTTGTTTTGTGTTTATTCAGTGGCTGATTGTAAACATTTTATTTTTTCGCTCCTTGAGAGGCAAGGCAAAGACGTTAAACGCTTTTAACCCTCATCAGTCATGTCTCGCATTTGCTCCGATGCCAGCCCTGACCCCGAGGGGGGGAGCTTTTATCATACCTTCTCTTTTGATGATGCATAAAACCTCGCCCTTCGGGAGAGGTGGCACGGCGCAGCCGTGACGGAGAGGGTTCGTTCTTACTTTCTCTCCGGGCAGTGGGTCCCCGGCAGAGGCAGCTGTGCTTCGCGCACCTCCTGCGGAGGCTTCTGCATATGCTGATGCATCCCGCCGCGCTCCAGTGCGGTAACACCGGTGCGGCACTGCTCCAAAATTTTGTAATCTGTAAACATTTTCAGGAAGGCATCGATCTTATCCGGCTTGCCGATCAGCTCGAACACCATGCTGTCCGGCGAAAGGTCGATGATCTTGGCCTTGTAGATGCTGGCGATCTCCCGCAGCTCGCTGCGGTTGTGCACATCGGATGCTACCTTCAGCAGCAGCAGTTCCCGTTCCAGAGATTTTTCGCCGTCCAGCACGAACACCTGACGGGTGACCTCCAGACGCTCGGTCTGCAGGATCAGCTGGCTGAGTGCCTTTTCGTCGCTGGTGATGGTAACGGTGATGCGGCTGACCGCCGGGTCGTTGGTAGCCGAAACGGTCAGGCTGTCAATGTTGAAGCCGCGGCGGCAGAACAGGCTGGACACACGGGCCAGAACACCGCTCTGGTTGTCCACCAGCAGGCTGATGACCCTGCGTTTGTTGGTTTCCATATTGCTGTGTCCTCCTTATTCCATGATGATATCGTTGATGTCGCCGCCGCCGGGGATCATGGGCAGCACCTTTTCGTCCTTATCGATGATGCACTCGATCCAAGTAGGGCCTTTCTGCTTCATTGCATCGGCAAAAGCAGCCTGAAACTCCGGCAGGTTTCTGCAGCGGTAGCCCTTCAGGCCAAAGCCCTCGGCCAGCTTGACGAAATCCGTCTTGCGGTGGGGATCGGTCTGGCTGTAGCGCTTTTCGTAGAAGATGGTCTGCCACTGGCGCACCATGCCCAGCACCGAGTTGTTGAAGATCACGGTGATGATGGGCAGCTCGTAGCTCACAGCAGTGCAGGCCTCGTTCAGGTTCATGTGGAAAGAGCCGTCGCCGGTAAACATGACCACCCGCTGGTCGCGGCCCAGAGCCATCTGTGCGCCGATGGCGGCACCGTAGCCAAAGCCCATGGTACCCAGACCGCCGCTGGTGATAAAGCCGCGGCTCTTGGCGTGGCGCAGGTACTGTGCCGCCCACATCTGGTGCTGGCCCACATCGGTCACATACACGGCCTCCGGGCCGCACTGGTTGCACACCTCGCCGATCACCTGATGGGGCATCAGGCGGGTGGGGTCGGACACCGGGTGGTAATCCTGTGCCTGCCACTCATGGATCATCTTCATCCAGTCGGGATGCTTCTTTTCCTCGATCTGCGGCAGCATGGCGTTCAGCACGTAAGCGGCATCGCCCACGATGGAAAGATCGACCTCCACATTCTTGCCCAGCTCACTGGGGTCGATGTCGATCTGGATGATGGTGGCATTCTTTGCAAAGGTCTTGGGGTTCAGGGCCACACGGTCCGAGAAGCGGGTACCCACCGCGATCAGCACATCGCAGTCGGCCACGGCACGATTGGAGGTGTAACAGCCGTGCATACCCACCATGCCAATGTTCATCGGGTCGCCGTAGGGCACAACGCCTGCGGCCATCAGGGTGTAGGTGGCCGGGATCTCTGCCTTGTGCAGCAGATCACGCAGCGGCTGGCAGGAGGCTGCGCTGCGCACGCCGCCGCCAAAGTAGACCAGCGGTCGCTGGGCCGCATTGATAAGATCCGCTGCCCACTTGACCTGCTCCGCGTTGAAGGTGGTAACGGTGCGGATGGGCTCCGGCTTTTTGGGGGTGAACTCGCATACCGCCGCTGTCACGTCCTTGGGGATATCCACCAGCACCGGGCCCTTGCGGCCGCTCTGTGCAATACGGAAGGCAGAGCGCATGGTATCGGCCAGCTCTTCCACCCGGCGCACCGTGAAGTTGTGCTTGGTAATGGGCATCGTGATGCCCTCAATGTAGGCTTCCTGAAAGCCGTCCTTGCCAAGGCCCGCCGTGGCTACGTTGCCGGTGAAGGCCACCATGGGCACCGAGTCCATATAGGCTGTGGCTATGCCGGTGACCAGATTGGTGGCACCCGGGCCGCTGGTGGCCAGCACCACACCGGTGCGGCCGGTGGCACGGGCATAACCGTCTGCCGCGTGGGCCGCGCCCTGTTCATGTGCCGTCAGCACATGGGTGATGCGGTCCGAATTTTTGTACAGCTCATCGTAAAGGTTCAGCACTGCGCCGCCGGGATAACCAAAAAGGGTGTCCACGCCCTGCTCGCAGAGGACCTCCACAAAAATCTGAGAACCATTCAACTGCATGGTGAGTTTCTCCTGTTTTCCTAACCTTTTTCCACTTTTTACACGTTCCCGGGGAGCTTCTTTTTAAAAGAAAAGGCCTTTGTCCCCTGTTATCAAGAGACAAAGACCTTGTGATCATCAAGCTCTCTGCGGTACCACTCTCGTTGGCGTGCTGTGCACACCCTCTCACGGGCTTCCAACAAAGCCCTGCACGGTAACGGCTGCAACCGGCGCTGCTTACAAGGGTTTTGCACCCGTTGGGCAGGCTGCTCCGGGATGATTTTCCGCACGAAGCACTGACTGCCTTGCACCAGACGGCAGCTCTCTGAACAGTGGGGATCGTGTGGTACTTTTTCCCATCTGCGCATTTGTTGATGTAAATTATACTATAAATCGGCCTTTTGTCAATCGACAATTTGTAACCTGAATCACCCCAAACATGAAGTTAATTGAACACCTCTTGCGCCATAGCACAATGCGCTGTATACTTCTGATATGCGCGCCTGCGCGTTTAATTTAAGACCAACTAGAGGACAGGAATATGAAATTGAGAGAATGGAATGCCCGGCTGCACGGGCTTGTTGTTTTCCGCAGCCTGCTGGACGACCCCGTTGTGGCAAAGCTTGTGGACCTGACCGACCGCATGGAAGCCGGTGCGCCCGGCTATGGCCCGGTGTGCGACGCTGTGGCCCAATTTGAAGCCGCACTGTTCGAGCACACCACCAACTGGGGCAGCTACCTCAGCGCCGCTGTGCTGGAAGCCGAGACCGTCTGCGTACGTCAGGCTGCATCGGGCACCCTTGCCCCTGCACTGCAGACCGCGCTGGACAGTGAACTGGCTTTTCTGCAAGCTCTGTGCGGCCTGACGCTGGACGAGCTGCTGGCCGCTGCCGGTTCTGCCACAGGGCAGGCGCAGGAGCTGGCTTTCCTGCCCCGGTGGGAGACCTCCGGCATCGACCTGCCTGCCGCCTACGCCCAGCGCATGAGCGAGGTGGGAAAAAAGGGCTATGGCATGTTTGCCAAGCACCATGTGTTCACGGTGGAGAACGGCCATCTGGTGCCGGTGAAATACCCGGACCCCCAGCGCCTTTCCGAGCTGCCCGGCTACGAAAAGGAGCGGGAAAAGGTCATTGCCAACACCAAAGCCCTGCTGGCCGGAATGCCCGCCAACAATGTGCTGCTGTACGGTGACGCCGGCACCGGCAAGTCCAGTGCGGTGAAAGCCATTGCCAATGAGTTTGCTCCTGAAGGCCTGCGGCTGGTGGAAGTGAAGAAGAACCAGCTCTACCAGATCCCGGATCTGATGGACAAACTGGCCGCGAACCCGCTCAAATTCATCCTGTTCATCGACGACCTGAGCTTTACCGCCAACGACGACAACTTTGCCGCGCTCAAGGCCATTCTGGAGGGCAGCGTGGGCGGCCGGGCCAAGAACATTGCGGTATACGCCACCTCCAACCGCCGCCACCTTATTAAAGAAACACTGACCGACCGCACCGGCGACGACATCCATGAAGCCGATACCCGGCAGGAGCTGATGAGCCTTTCGGCCCGATTCGGCCTGACGGTCACTTTCCAGCGGCCGGAGAAGGCCCGGTTTGAGACCATTCTGGCCGAACTGGCAAAGCAGCACGGCATCGACATGCCGATGGATCAGCTGCTGGTCAAAGCCGAAGCCTTTGCCATCCGCGCCGGCGGCCGCAGTCCCCGCGTGGCAAAGCAGTTTATTGAGCAGTGCGAGGCGGGCGTGCAGAAGTAATTAGTTTGTCTTTATTTTAACATCAAAGTCTCTGACAAATCTTTCACAAAATGCCGAGAAGTCGTGAATTTTTTCACCTTCTCGGCATTCTTTGTCTATTTTTTATTTATCGGTAAAAAGCCTTGCATTCTATTGAAATTCAGGCTATAATATGGCCAACATCAGCCAATTGAGCACTTCTGGAGGGCAACTATGGGCTTTTTAACGGGTAAGACCGCTATCATCACCGGCGCAGGCCGCGCCGTACTTTCCGATGGCAGCTGCGGCTCCATCGGCTATGGCATTGCCACCGCCTTTGCAAAAGAGGGCGCAAATCTGGTCATCACTGGCCGTAATGTGAAAAAACTGGAAGAGGCAAAAAACGAGCTGGAAGCCAAGTATGGCATCCGCGTTCTGCCGGTGCAGGCAGATGTGTGTGCAGGCACCGACAACGAAGCCACCGTGCAAAATGTCGTCAATCAGGCTGTGGATACCTTTGGTGGCATTCAAGTGCTGGTGAACAACGCACAGGCATCCGCTTCCGGCGTGCCGCTGGCAGAGCACACCACCGAGCAGTTTGATCTTGCCCTTTATTCCGGCCTGTACGCTGCATTTTACTATATGAAGGCCTGCTATCCCTATCTGGCCAAGTCCAATGGCAGCGTGATCAACTTTGCATCCGGTGCAGGCTTGTTTGGCAACTTTGGCCAGTGCTCCTACGCTGCCGCCAAGGAGGGCATCCGCGGCCTGTCCCGCGTGGCCGCTACCGAGTGGGGCAAGGATGGCATCAATGTCAACGTGATCTGCCCGCTGGCCTGGACCGCCAAGCTGGAGCAGTTCCAGCAGGCATACCCGGATGCGTTCAAAGCCAACGTCAAGATGCCGCCCATGGGCCACTACGCCAACCCCGAGACCGAGATCGGCCGGGTATGCGTGCAGCTGGCCATGCCGGACTTCAAGTATCTGTCCGGCGAGACCCTCACGCTGGAGGGCGGCATGGGTCTGCGCCCGTAATTGCTGTTCTCATTCTTCCTCATACATGCAAAAGGGGCTGTGCCAGCGGCACAGCCCCTTTTGTGTTTAGGCCTGATTATTCGCGCACGGCGATGCACTCGATCTCCAGCTTTGCGCCCTTGGGGATGGCGGCCACCTGCACGCAGCTGCGGGCAGGGAACGGCTCCGCAAAGGCCTTGGCATACACGGCATTCACAGCGGCAAAATCGTTGATATCGGCCAGAAAAATGACAGTCTTGACCACATTTGCCATGGAAAGGCCAGCCTCGGCCAGAATGGCCTTGAGGTTTGCAAGGCTCTGTGCAGCCTGCTCTTCAACCGTATCGGCCATCTTGCCGGTAGCAGGGTCCACCGGGATCTGGCCGGAAACAAACACCATATTGCCCAGATCGATCGCCTGGCTGTAAGGGCCGATGGCTGCGGGTGCGTTGGAAGTGGAAACGACTTTCATGATAAAACGTTCCTTTCTTTTTTCTTCTATTATACTCTTTCGCTCACAAGCTGGAAACCCTCTTTTGCAAGCTCTGCGCGGATCTGCTCGATCTGCTCGGCATCGCGGGTCTCAAGAGTGAGCTTGAGGAAGCAGCTGGAAATGGGCATGTTGGGATCGGAGCCATCGTGCTGCACCGACACCACATTGCTTCCGCAGCGGGACACGATCTCGGCCACCTTCTTGAGCTGGCCGGGCTTGTCCTCCAGCGCAATGGTCATGTTCGCCTTGCGGCCGCTCATGACCAGACCACGGGTGATCACGCGGTTGAGGATGTTCACATCGATGTTGCCGCCGGAGACGACGCAGGCCACCTTTTTGCCCTTGACCGGCAGCTTGTGGAACAGCACTGCAGCCACCGGCACGGCTCCGGCACCCTCGGCAACCAGCTTCTGGTTCTCCATCAGCGAGAGGATGGCGGCAGCGGTCTCATCCTCGCTCACGGTCACGATGTCGTCCACATACTGCTCACAGATCTGGTAGGTCAGCTCACCGGGAGTCTTGACCTGAATGCCGTCTGCAAAGGTAGAAACGGCTTTCAGGGTTTGGTACTTATGCTCGTGCAGGCTGCGGTACATGCTGGGTGCACCCTCGGCCTGTACGCCATAGACCTTCACCTCCGGGCGCAGACTCTTGATGGCAAAGGCCACGCCGGAGATCAGGCCGCCGCCGCCCACCGGCACAACGACCGCATCCACATCCGGCAGCTGATCCAGAATTTCCAGACCAATGGTTCCCTGCCCCGCGATGACCTGCTCATCGTCATAGGGGTGGATAAAGGTCATGCCGGTCTCTTCCTGCAGCTCCACAGCCTTGTCGTGGGCATCATCGTAGGTGCCGGGCACCAGACACACCTCTGCGCCCAGATTCTTGGTATTCTCCACCTTCATGATGGGGGCACCATCCGGCATACAGACGATGCTCTTGATGCCGCGGCGGGTAGCAGCCAGCGCCACGCCCTGTGCGTGGTTGCCGGCAGAGCAGGCGATCACGCCCTTGGCGCTCTCCTCCTCGGAAAGCTGGCTGATCTTATAGTAAGCACCGCGCACCTTAAAGCTGCCGGTGGCCTGCAGGTTTTCGGTTTTCAGGTACAGTTGGCAGTCCTTGGAGAGCTTGGGTGCCTCGATGAGGTCGGTCTTGCGGGCAACATCCTTGAGCACAAAGGCTGCATGGTAGATCTTATCCAGAGTCAGCATGGTTTTCTCCCTCTATTTTTATCGTTCCCTGCTCTGCGGCTTTTCCGCCCTCAGAGCCTTTATTTCTGGCTTATTATGCATGTTTCTCAGTATAGGTTAACAAAGTTGATTTGTCAAATGAATTTCCTTCACGCCTGAAACCTAAAAAGAGAACTGCCGCAGGCATACCGCCCACAGCAGTTCTCCGTGTTTTTGTGTTTTTAACGGCCGCGGCCACCGCCGCCGCCGTGGCTGCCGCCGCCGCCCATTCCACCGAACGAGCCGCCGCCAAAGCTGCCGCCACCGAAGGACCCGCCGCCAAAGCCGCCGCCCGTGGGAGGCCGGGGCGGACGCCGGTTGTTGTTCCGGGGCGGGCGGGGCCGGTCATTGCGGGGGCCGGGGCCATAGCCCGGGCCGTATCCGGGGCCGAAGCCGGGGCCCGGAGGGGGCGGCGGGCCGGGACGGTGCCGACGGGCCGAACCTGCCATGTAGCCCCATGCGAAGGGGCCCCAGTTCCAGCCCACTGCATGGCCGATGGGTGCAATGAACACCCGGAACACGAACAGTACGATGATCAGCATCACCATCAGGGACATGAACAGGATCACGATGCCCAGAACGATATCCCCAAAGGTGGTGGGGCCGTCGTCCGGCTGGGCATAGCTGCCATCGTTGTAGCTGCCGCCCGAAAGGCTGACACCGTAGATGTCTGCAATGGTACCGGCCACATTGTTGGCACAGGTGATTACTGCATCGCTGTAATCGCGGTTAACAAAATCACCTTCCATGGTCTGAGCGAGGGCACTGGCCTGACTTTCCAGCGTGGTGTTGCGGAAGCCGTCGCCGTAGGTCACGTAGTAATCGCCATCCTCGTAGATGGGCGACTCCATCACCAGCAGGATCAGCACGCCGTTGTTCTCGGAAGCCGAGCCGATGCCCCAGGCGTTGAAGGCCTGTGTTGCATAATCCTCAGTGGAATAATTACCCGTATAATCTACAGTCAGTACGGCGATCTGTGCTCCGTTGCAGCTGGTTGTTCAGATCAACGATGGTCTGGGTAGTGCTGTCGCTCAGAATGTTGGCATCATCCACCACACATTCGTCTTTGGGCAGGTCTGGCAGGCTGGCGGCGGCAAAAGCCGCCGGGCACAGGGCCGCTGCGCCCACCACAAGGGCCAACACCAGAGCGCTTACGCGTTTTGCAAAATTTTTCATGCGAAGGGTTCAACCTCCTTTACACCGGCAATGGCTCCCAGCACGCTGGCCGGAAAGCCGCCGGTCTCTTTCTGGTAGTCGTAAACGGCATCGTTGTACTGCAGGGTGCCGATGATGGTAGCCGCACTGTTGAACTGGCCGTACTGGCCCTGCACCGCGCCCATCTTCATGGGGTCTGCGGCCTGCTCCTGCAGCTTTGCGTAGAGCTGATCGATCCGCGACCCCAGCACCTCGTTGGCCTGATACAGCGCATGCATCGTGCTGCCCTGATAATAGGGCAGCGAGGTGAGTGCCTGACTTTTGCCGCCGTTCTGCACGGCTTCCAGACAGGCGGTAAAATCGCTCAGCGCGCTCTGTGCGGCCTGTACCTCGGCACTGTCCGCTCCCAGCGTGCTGCCGGCGGTGGTGATGATGTTTGCCGCCGTGTTCATGCGGGTGGTCAGCTCCTCGTTGAGGTTATAGCCGTTGTCTGCCGCCACACCCACCGTGTACCATTTGCGGACTTCGTTGTACCGGCTGCGCAGCTTGGCGCTGCCAAAGCCCAAAAAGGCCGCCAGCATCACCACCACGCTCAGCGCCAGTGCAGCTGCGCGGGTGGAAAGGGCTGCGGGCAGCTTTGCTTCCAGCCCTGTCAGCTTCTGCTGCAGAGGTGTCAGCGGCACGGCCTGCTCCGGCTGCTTTTGTTCGCGGTAGCTGCCCGCGTCAAAACCGCCGGAAGTGCTGTTCTGTTTTTGCGAAAAATCTGCGTTTGCCATCTCAGCTCCGGATCTCCATCATTTTTGCTTTCAGTTCGTCCTCGATGCGGTTCAGCTCCTGCTCGGCGGCAGCGCGCTTTGCGCGGCCCTCGCTCTGGATCTTGTTCAGCTCGTCCAGCGTCTCGATCAGGCTCTTGTTGGTCTGCTGCAGGGTCTCGATGTCCACCACACCGCGCTGAGATTCCTTTGCGGTCTCGATGGTACCCATCTTCAGGGCCTCGGCGTTCTTCTTGAGCAGGTCGTTGGTCATGTCGGTCACGGCACGCTCGGCCTGCATGGCCTGCTGGCTGTGGGCCAGACCCAGTGCCAGCACCATCTGGTTCTTCCACAGGGGGATGGTGTTGACGATGGTGGACTGGATCTTCTCTGCCATCATGGTGTCGTTGTTCTGCAGCAGGCGGATCTGCGGCCCCATCTGCAGGCTGATGTTGCGGGTCAGCTCCAGATCATAGAGCTTCTTCTCAAAGCGTTCGCACTGGTCGGCCAGATCACGAGCCGCCTGTGCATCCTCCGGCAGGCCGGAAACCTTGGCCTTATCCATGGCCTGCTGCAGCTCGTTTGCGCGCACATCGGCCAGCTTCTTTTTGCCGGCAAGGATATACATGCTCAGCTCCTTGAAGTAGGCCATGTTCAGATCATACATCTTATCCAGCATGGCGATGTCCTTGAGCAGCTGCACCTGATGGCCCTCCAGCATGGACTGGATCTTTTCCACGTTGGTCTCGGCCTTGTTGTACTTCATCTTCATGGCATCCAGCTGGTCGCCCTTCTTCTTGAAGAAGCCCAGAATGCCCTTTTTTTCTTCCTCGCCTGCATCAAAGCTCTTCAGCTCACCGATCAGGCTGGTAATCATATCGCCCACTTCGCCCAGATCCTTGGTGGCCACCTTGGAAAGGGCGGCCTCGGAGAAATCGCCGATCTTCTTCTGACAGGCGGAGCCGTACTGCAGCACCTGCTGGCTGTTGGTAATATCGATCTTTTCAGCAAACTGATCCACCATGGCCTGTTCTTCCGGGGTCAGGTTCACCTGCGGCTGCTCCGGTGCGGCAGCTTCCTGCTGGGCGGGTGCTGCCTTTTCCTCTTCTGCCGGGGTGGGGTCCAGCGTCAGGGTGGGTACTGCGGGTGCATCGAGGTCAAAGTTGAATGTATTATCAGCCATAAGAGATTCCTTCCTTTCCAAATACCATTTACCTTTTTTAGCTCAGGCCCTGCCCTTTGAGCATGTTCTGCAGCACCGTGATATCTGCAGAAAGGTCCATGCTCTCGGCGGCGTACAGGGCATCCAGCTGGTTTTCAAACGCCGTGGCAATGGAAGCAGCATTGTGCTCCACCTCGGTACGGATGGCTGCGGCATTCTCGCCGCGCACGCCCTGCTTTGCCAGCTTTGCATACTGCTGCAGAACGTTCACCGCATCCGGCAGGTAATAGTTTGCGAACCTGCGCACCTGCTTTGCCTTTTCCGGGTTTGCTTCCACCGCTTCCACAATGGAGCGGCCCGCCTTTTCCATGCGGGTCATGGCGGCAGAGAGCTGCGGGTCCGGCAGCTGCTCGTTGAGGGTGTGCAGGGTATCCAGTTTCTGCTGAATGTCGGTCAGCATCGCGTCCACATCCTCCACACCGGTGTGGAAAGGCACTTCGTGCTCCACCACCCGGGGCGGGCAGACCTTCTGTGCCGCACCAAAGGCCACAAATGCACCGCCCAGCGCCGCCAGAAGCGCCCACAGCTTATACACCGGCAGTACCGCGCACAATACCAAAAAGACCAGTGCCATTGCATAAAATGGCAGAACGCTGGGCTTTCTGGTGCGGATGATCTTGCTCATGTTTCTTCTCCTTGTCCGGGGCATTGCCCCTTATGTCATCCATAATACCGCACCCCGCGAAAAACGCAAGGCTTTCACGGATAATTTACAACCTAGCCATCATTTGTTGATCCACGGCAAGAGGGCCGCGCCCCAGATTTCGCGCAGCTTTTCCGGGCGGCAGGCAGCGTTTGCCGGGCTGGTGCTGGGCAGCTTTACCGCTGCAATGCCGGACACCGGCTGCAGATACTTTGTATAGATCCGGTATGCGGTGGCTCCGTTGCAGAATACTGCTTCGATGGGTGCCTTTGCCAGCAGAGCGGCAATATCATTCGGCACTGCATCCTTGATGGAAGCATCCGCTGCGCCGGTGATGGTGCAGCGTTCCAGCGTGTCCCAGAGGGCCAGCCCATGGCGCAGGATGATCTGCTTTTTGGCTTCAATGTCCTCACGGGCAGGCACCGGCTCACCGGTCAGCGCGGCCAGCACGGGCCAGAAGCGGTTCTGCGGGTGGCCGTAGTAAAAGGCCATCTCCCGGCTTTTGGGGCTGGGCCATGTGCCAAGGATCAGCGCCCGGCTGTGTTCGTTATACACCGGTTCAAAGCTCATTGTCCGCCTGCACTTTCAATTTTATCCCAAGGCGAGCCAAGGTCGCGGCCGGACGGCTCTGCTCTGGGGCCGTCGAACCACAGCTCATCGATCAGGTCGGCAAGGCCGTCCTCCCGCACATCGCCAATGATGCGGTCGGCGGCAGCCTTTGCGTCCGGCGTGCCGTTTGCCATGCAGCAGCCAAGGCCCGCTGCCTTCAGCATGGCCACATCGTTGGCAGAATCGCCTGCCGCCACGGCATCGGCCAGTGTCAGGCCCATCTTTTCGCACAGGTCGGCAAGGCCAACGCCTTTGTCCATTCCACCGCGCACGATGTCGTAGTAGCACAGGCCGTCGGCATTCTGCGCGCCCACCTGCATCCAGTGCAGGCCCAGATGGCCGTACTTTGCCGCAAAATCTGCCACGTGCTCCGGCGGCACTGCCGCAAAAGCGGCGTGGGGCATGTCGATCAGGTGGCGATCCTGATCTTCGCCATCCACGCAGTCCAGCCCGATGCTGTTCATCTGCTGATAGCCCCTGTGCAGATATTCATACTCGCAGTAGGCGTAGCAGGCATCCCTGAAATTGAACTGCAGCGGATAGTTATAATCCTCGCAGAAATCCACCAGTGCGTACATTTCCTCAGCGGTGAGCGGGTGCTCGGCCACGATGCGGCCCTCGCGGTCCACCACACAGGCACCGTTGCAGGTGATGGCATAATCGAACCGGATGCCGCCCAGCTGGCCTTTGAGGCTGACGCACGGATACGCGCGTCCGGTGCTGAGCACAAATCTGCCGCCTGCGGCCTGCAGCTTTTTGATGGCTTTTACCACCTTCTGACGCGGCTTGCCCTCGCCAAAGGGCACCAGTGTGTTGTCGTAATCGCTTGCCAGAATCTTATATTGCATTCTATTCTCCCCTATGGAACTGAGTTTTGTACCAGTATACCATACTTTTTTAAAATTGGGGTGCATTTGGGCATAAAAATAAGGCTACTGCACAGAATTCCATGCAATAGCCTTATTTTGTTTCACGATGCCGTTTTCTTTGCAGCTTCTTCTTGGGATCACGCAAACACGGCCACGACCACCTGCATTGCCACGCCGAGGAATGCGCCTGCACCCCATGTCAGGCCGGTGATGAACAGGTTCTGCTTCCACGAAGGATTGGTGCGCCACAGCACCGCAAGGCCCACGCCTGCACCGGTGCAAAGGCCCGCCACCAGACTGGAAAAGCGCAGAGCACCCTCCACATACAGCTGGGTCAGCAGCACGCTGGCGGCGCAGTTGGGGATCAGGCCCACCAGCGCAGCCACTACCGGCTGGAAGAAGCCCATGCTGCCCAGAAGGTCTGCAAACACATCTTCGCCCACGCCTTCCACGATCAGGCCGAACACCAGACTGAACGCAAAAATGAACACAAAGATCTCCAGCGTGTGGCGCAGGGCCGCTTTCCAGATGGGAGCGGGCTTACCCTCTTCGTCGTTGTGCTCCTCGTGACAGTCCACCTCGTCGGCGTGGCCGGTGTAGCCGCCGCGCAGCGATTTGGGCAGCACGCCGCGCAGCACAAAATCCAGCACAAAGCCCACCACAATGGCGTATACCACCTTGATGACCATGAGCACAGCCAGCTTATCCCAGTAGGCCGGCATGGATACCAGCAGCGGGATGGCTTCGTCGCTGGTGGCAAGGTAGACGGCCATCAGGGTGCCCAGCGTGATGACGCGGGAGGAATAGAAGTTGGACGCAATGGCCGAAAAGCCGCACTGCGGCACACAGCCCAGCACCGCGCCCGGAATCGCGCCCCAGCGCCCGCCGCCTGCCAGCAGTGCTTCAATGCGCTCACCGTGGCGGGTCTCGATATACTCGATCAGAAGATAAGCCAGAAACAGGAAGGGCAGCATCTTGGCGGTATCCACCAGAGATTCGCCCAGAACATCCAGAAACAGTTCCATATACGCTCCTAAAAACGACCGTTCGTCGCTTCATTTTAGTAAATTGCAAATTGGTTGCATTTTTGAACAGGGATGATTATACACGATATTCTCTCCAATTGCAATACCAAAATGCAAATTGATTGCAAATTTATATTATAGAACGCTGCAGCGCGTAAAAAGCGCGATCTTAAATGGTCTCCGCTGATGCTCTGACCATTTTCAGCGGAATTATTATTTTATTTCGCAATTCTGGAAAATCTGCGGATTTTCCAGAATTGCCTTTTCACGGGAGGAGTCATAACCGAAAGCGGAAGCTGCCGCGCTGGTTTCCTGTGGAAACATTCACGCGGCGGAATTAACGTTCTGCCCGCAAGCACAAGCCTTTCCTCCACGACCCCCGCCCATGAAAATGGGGTCCAGAAACACCCGCAGGCGTTTCTGGACCCCAAAATCAAAATATAATTTCCTTAGCTTATGCGCAAAGCAACGCGGAGCGCATTCAAAATCGTCCCACACAGCAGGAGTCTGCCTTTTGTTTTACCCCTTCATTGGCACAAAGCCCACAAGGTCTTTTACCACCTCGCCGCCGATGATCAGGCCAGCCACCGAGGGTACAAAGGCATTGGAACCCGGCACCGAACGGCGCTGGGTGCACTTGCGCTGGGTGCCCGGAGGGCAGATGCAGTGATTCTTGCAGCTGATGTCGTCATCCTCGATGGGGGTCATGGCAGGCTCCTTGGAGTAGACCACCTTCAGGTGCTTGATCCTGCGCTTGCGGCACTCGGTACGCATCACCTTGGCCAGCGGGCAGACCGAGGTCTTGTAGATATCGGTCACTTCAAAGCGGGTCGGGTCCATCTTGTTGCCTGCGCCCATGGAGCAGATGATGGGGGTGCCCACCTCCTTGCACTTCATCACCAGCGCCAGCTTGCCGGTGACAGTGTCAATGGCATCCACCACATAGTCGTACTGGGTAAAGTCGAACTGGTCCTGTGTTTCCGGGCCAAAGAAGCACCGGTGGGTGGTCACCCTGATGTCCGGGTCAATGTCGTGGATGCGCTGCGCAGCCACATCTACCTTATATTGCCCTACCGTGCTGCGGGTGGCGATGATCTGGCGGTTGAGGTTGGTCAGGCAGACCTTATCATCATCGATCAGATCCAGTGCCCCCACGCCGCTGCGCGCCAGCGCTTCCACCGTGTAGCCGCCCACGCCGCCGATGCCGAACACCGCCACGCGGGAATTGTGCAGTTTTTCCATAGCTTCCGCGCCCAGCAGCAACTGCGTGCGGGAATACTGATTTTGCATTTTGTTCTCCTTGTTACTTTTCCACTCTCGTAATGGTGCCGCCGCCCAGCACGGTGTCGCCCTGATACAGCACCACGGCCTGACCGGGCGTAGGGGCGCGCTGGGGCTGGTCAAATTCCAGCCGGAAGCCGCACTCCGCCGGGTAGACGGTGGCGGCCTGCTCCACCTGATGGTACCGGGTGCGGGCTGTGACCCGCAGCGGCCCGGTCAGCTCCGGAATGGCGATCCAGTTCACCTCGTCCGCATACACGATGCGGTCGAACAGCATCTCCTCCGGCCCTACCGTGACGGTGTTTGCCTGCATGTCCTTGCCGCAGACGTACACAGGTGCCCCCATGGCAAGGCCCAGCCCCTTGCGCTGGCCGATGGTGTACCGCACCGCGCCGTTGTGGGTGCCCACCACCCTGCCGCTCTCGTCCAGAAAATCACCTGCCGGGTAGTGTTTGCCGGTGAAGTCCTCCATAAAGCGGGCATAGTCGCCATCCGGCACGAAGCAGATGTCCTGACTGTCGTGCTTGTGGGCATTGACAAATTTGTGCTGCTCCGCGATCTCGCGCACCTCAGTCTTGTGCAGGCCGCCCAGCGGCAGACGGATATGCGCCAGCTGCTCCTGAGTGAGGTTGTAGAGCACGTAGCTCTGGTCCTTGCCCTCGTCCAGCCCCTTTTTGAGCAGGAAACGGCCGGTGGCCTCGTCCTGCTCCACCCGGGCATAGTGGCCCGTGACCACATACCCCATGCCGTGTGCCCGGGCCCAGTCCAGCAGATGGCGGAACTTCATATATTTATTGCAGTCGATGCAGGGGTTCGGCGTGCCGCCCGCCTCATACACGCGGACGAATTTTTCAATGATCTGTTCCCGGAAGTCAGCCGTGAAATCCAGCACCTCGTACGGGATATCCATGGCATACGCCACCTCTGCCGCGTCCTCGATGTCCTTTTCCGAGCAGCAGGTGTGAAAGCCGGACTGTCCCAGCGTTTCGTTGCGGGTGAGCCGCATGGTGATGCCGGTGCAGTCATAGCCTGCCTGCTGCATGAGCCATGCCGCCACCGAGCTGTCCACGCCGCCGCTCATGGCAATGAGGGCACGCGGCTTTGAATCAGGGGTCTGTGTGGTCATAAGTTCTCCTTTGGTGCATTCAACACACTAAAACAGTAGTATAATAGTAACTCTGAAAAAAGAGCTTGTCAAGACGCAGCGAGCTGCTGCACTGCGGCCAGCAGGGCTTGCCGCTCGTTGGGATATTCTTCCCGGATCACACCGTCCAGCAGCGCTTCCAGCACTTTGCGGATGCCCGGCCCCGCCGGGACGCCTGCCGCCATCAGGTCGCGGCCATTCACAGCCAGCTGGCTGACGCGGCAGCATACGCCGTCCGCGTCCAATTGTTCGGCCAATTCGGAAAGTGCAGCAAAATCAGCCGCCCGTTCCGGCTGCAGGGCTGTGCCCAGTGCAGCAATGCGCTGCACGGTACACAAGTTATATTTGCCCAGTAGTCGGCGGGCGTAGATAGTAAAGTCGGGTGTGACGGTAGTTTCTCTGAGGACCGTCCGCTGGGGTGGGACCCTGTTGCCGAAGGCAATAGGGCGGGCGATGGAATGGCCTGCAACGGCAACGACTGCCGCCTGCGGCGGAAACAAGGAGTTGCTGTTGGAGCAGCGGCCAGCAGGATGCGAGTGCTGCTCAAAGCACGAAGCATCCGCTGGGTGCCGCAACCCGTACTCGTGTCCGAAGAGAAAGCTGCCGTCACGCCTTCTGGCTTCCCGCACCAGCACCGCCGTTTCCTCAATACAGGCATTGGAGCAGCGCAGGCGCCTGAGGGTGCGGCGGGTGCCGTCCTCGCCAAGGCTCAGCAGCAGCGCCGCCAGCCGGATGGGCAGGGCCTGCTCCCCCGCCGGGCAGGCATCCACCACCGGCTTTGCCGCCGCCAGTGCCTCCGATGAAAGCTCCGGCAGAATAACAAGTAGTATTTTTTTGTCAAGATATGCCGCAGGGGCGGGTGCGGTCAGCAGTTTAGCAAGCTCTTCCTCGATGCGCTCCACCGATACGCAGTCCAGATGGGCACACAGCTCCTGTGCCGCCTGCGCCGTGGGCGGGTCGATGGCAAAGCCGAACCGCGCTGCGAACCGGTACAGCCGCAGGATGCGCAGCGCGTCCTCGGTGAACCGCTGGCGGGGCACACCCACCGCCCGCACGATGCCGCTTTGCAGGTCGGCCTGCCCGCCAAAGGGGTCCACAAGGCCCTCTTTTTCATTGTAGGCCATGGCGTTGATGGTAAAATCCCGCCGGGCCAGGTCCTCCCGCACATCCGGCACAAAGTGCACCTCGTCCGGGTGGCGGCCATCTGTGTAGGTGCCTTCTGTACGGAAGGTGGTGATCTCGTAAAGGGCACCGCTCTGCTTCACCGTTACCGTGCCGTGCTGCAGGCCGGTGGGGATGCACCGCTGCGCGCCGAACAGCTCCATCACCTGCTGCGGCAGAGCACTGGTGCACAGGTCCCAGTCGTGCGGTGTAAGGCCCAGCAGACTGTCCCGCACGCAGCCGCCCACCACGTAGGCTGCATAGCCCGCCCTGTGCAGGGTGTCCAGCAGCTCTGCCGCACCCTCGTCCATCCGGATGGTCATGGCTGTGCCTCCTCGTACTGCAGGGTGATGCTTTTGCCGTCAAAGCCGCACTCCGCCGCTGGGAAGATGTTCTGTGCCTGCGCGGCATATTCCTCCGGGTCGGTGATCATGGGGGAATAATGGGTCAGCCAAAGCCGCTTTGCCCTCGCCTGCGCGGCAAGGGTCGCGCTCTGCCCAAAGGTGCTGTGCCCCCACTGACGGGCCTGGTCTTCCTGCTCCGGAAGGGCATAGGTGGCATCGCATATCAGCAGGTCTGCGTCATGCGCTGCCTGCAAATAATACGGGCAGGGGGCCGTATCGCCGGAAAATACCACGCTCAACCCCTTGCGCGGGGCGCCCAGCACCTGCGCAGGCTGCACCGTTCTGCCCTCCACGGCAACGCTCTGCCCTTTCTGCAGCATCTTCCATTGCTGCACCGGCACCCCCAGCGCCCGGGCCTGCTCCGGCGAAAATTTGCCTGCACGGGGCAGCTCCAGCCGGTAGCCAAGGCTTTTTACCCGGTGCTTTGTGGCAAACGACACCAGCCGCGCACCGGCAGGCCAGCCCTCGCTCAGCGCATCCAGCGCCAGCGGCTGGCCCGGCATAAGCACCTGCGGCTTCACCGGATAGGGCAGCGGGCCGGTCAGTGCCCGCACCGCCGCCCAGATATCCGGCAGGCCCTCCGGACCCAGCAGCGCAAGCGGCCTTGTGCGGCCCTGCGCCCCCAGAGTCTGCAAAAGGCCCGGCAGACCAAAGATGTGGTCGCCATGGTAGTGGGTCAGGCAGATGGCATCTGCCCGCATCAGGTTCACGCCCGCACGGCGCGCTGCCGCCTGCGTGCCCTCGCCGCAGTCCCACAGCAGGCCGTGGCCGCCGCAGGCAGCAAACGCCGCCGAGAGTGCCCGGTCCGGCAGTGGCATGGTAGCCGCAGTGCCCAGCAGTGTAATGGTCAGCATAAAATCGTTCTCCCTGCACAGTAGATTTCGATATTTTATTGTACCACAGCCCAGCACGTTGCACAATCACTGCTGGCCGCGCATAGCATGGGCCAGCACAGCAAAAAGGAGGCAGCGGGATGAGACGCAAAAAAGGGGATCCTTTTTCCGGCAGGCCGCACAGCGGCCTTGGATGGGTGCTTCTGCTCGCCGCACTGGCCCTGTTTCTGCTGGCCGGTGCGCCCGGCTGCATGGCCCAGCGGATGGCGTGGTCTGCCCGGGGAACAATGATCTTTCTGCCCAGCGGGTTTTGAAAAAATGGGAGCATCCTGCTGCACAGAACGCTCCCATTTTTCTTTTTACTTTCCATCCGAATAGGGCAGCTGGCCGGTCAGGGTCAGCGTTTCGGCAAGCTCGTCCTCCGAGCGGAACCGCCACGCCGCCGCTCCCACGGCCACATAGCAGGCATCGGCACGACCCTCCGGTGTAACGGCAAGGATCATCGTTTCACCGTCACCCACCGCCGTTACCATGCCATCCGCACTCACAGTTGCCACGCCCGGATTGCTGCTGAGCCATGTCATCGTTCCATTTTTGGTGCCTGCAGCCTGCGCGGTCAGCTTCTGACTGGCTCCCACTGCCTGCAGCAACATGGCATTTTTGCTCATCTGCACCCGTCCGATCTCCGATGTGACCGTTACCGTGCAGCGCAGCACCTGCCCGGCTGTGGTCAGTGCGCTGATGACGGCCTTGCCGGACCCCTGCGCCTTTACGGTACCGTTTGTGCTTACCGATGCCACCGCCGGGTTGCTGCTGACCCACTGCCGCACATAGGTAAACCCGCCTTTGTTCTGTTCCAGCTTCAGCTGTTTCGTCGGGGCAGGCTCCTGCTCTGTAATGGTAAGCGTCAGATCGCTGGTGTTCAGCACCAGGCGGCTGGCTGTGCTTTTGCGCACCGTGATGGTACAGGTGGTCTTTTCGCCGCGCTCATTGCGGGCCGTGACGGCCGCAGTGCCCTCGGCATGGCCGGTCACCTTGCCGGTGCCGTCCACCGATGCCACTGCCGGATCACTGGAAGTCCAGATCAGGAAGAAGTAGTCGTTGGGTGCCTGCACATTCAGGTAGGCCACCGGGGCCGGGTCTCCTTCGGTGATATCCAGCGTCAGTTCGGCAGTGTCCAATGTCATGCCGCTGTCCGGCAGCGGCTGCTCCTGCGCAGCATAGGCCGACAAGGCCCCGGCTGCAAACAGTTCTGCGCACAGCACCACTGCACAAACACACGCTTTGAACCCCTGCTTCATGGGCTTTGCCCTCCCCGCCTGCTTTGCTGCAAGATCCTTTAAATATTCCTGTCTCCGTATTATTTTACACGCAGTGCAAAACCGGGTCAAGTTTTTTGCCCATTCTGCCGGGCAGCTGAGCCTTATTTTGTGGAGAATAATAAAATCCGCTTTTCAATTTTGTACAAAACGCCGCCGCACCCGGCAAACCGGATGCGGCGGCGCTGTTCTGCTTTTGAATTTTCAGCTTAGTAGTTGATCTTTTTCAGCTCAAAGTAGCTCTGCGGATGTGCGCACACCGGGCACTTGAGCGGTGCGGACTTGCCGATATAGGTGTAGCCGCAGTTCCGGCACTGCCATACCTGCTGCTCCTCGCGGGCAAAGACCTTGTTATTTTTCAGGTTTTCGGCCAGCGCACGGTAGCGCTCCTCGTGCTCCTTCTCGATCTGTGCCACCATGGTGAACAGTGCTGCGATCTGAGGGAAGCCCTCTTCTTTGGCCTCCTTGGCCATGCGGGGGTACATCTCGGTCCACTCGTCGTGCTCACCGCCTGCTGCCATGTCCAGACAAGTCAGGGTATCGGGGATCGCGCCGCCGCACAGCAGCTTGAACCAGATCTTTGCGTGCTCCTTCTCATTGCCGGCGGTCTCCTCAAAGATCGCGGCCAGCTGCTCGTAGCCTTCTTTTTTTGCCATGCTGGCAAAGAAGGTGTACTTGTTGCGTGCCTGGCTCTCGCCTGCAAACGCTTCCATCAGATTTTTCTCGGTTTTGGTACCCTTCAGTTCCATGATGCTCTCCTTTCAAAAACGGATCTTCTGTCAGGATCGACCGATCCCGGCTCTATCATTCAGCCCGGCGGTAATTTTTTCGCCTGCGGCTCAGGTTCTGAACAGAGTATACCATATTTTTTGATGGAAATCAAGAACAGTTCCTATTTATTTTGAGAATATTTCTCAGTTATGCTGTTTCAGTGCACACACAGCAATGCTCAGGGCGCTCCACGCTGCCTGATACATCAGCACCGTTGCCACCGAAAGCTCCCAGATGCTGCCTGCACTGGTGAGCAGCGCTGCAATGATAATGGAGAACAGCACCGAGACCATCTGTACCGTGGTGGCGCTGCTCTCGGCGTTCTGGGCCTGATCTGCAGCCTGCAGGCCGCCGGTCAGGCTGGCAAACGCCTTGAGATGGATCATGCAGCAGGTGTCCTCCGGGTCTGCCGGTGCGGCCTTGATGGCGTTGCACTGCTCCTGATCCAGCACGGTGATCATGCCTTCCGGCAGGCGGTATGCTTCGGTAATGTGGTGTGCAGTCAGACTGGGGTCCTGGCATGTGACCAGCAGGCGGATGTTCTCCTTTTGCAGCACGGCAAGGCCGCGGGCCACATTGCGCCCGCCCACATATTTCAGCACGAACATAGCGTGCAGGTTGCCGGACACAGCCAGATACAAAATTTGCAGCTCGCCGTTCTTCGAGTGCTGCATCTCGTATTCCTCGTCCGGCAGCGGCACGCCCTCCTGCTCCAGATAGCGGCGGGTACCAATGAGGATGCGGTTGTTATCGCACCAGGCGGAAAAGCCCAGCCCATGGTGCTGCTCCAGATCCTTGACCGGGAACAGGATGTCTGTGCGTTCCTCAACGATCTGGCGGAACAGCCCCTTCAGGGTGCCGTGGCTCTCGTTCAACACGCTGGCCGCGTACAGGATGGCGCGGTCGATGCGGCCGCCCTTGAAGATGCGGATATCCTCCAGCTGTGCGCTGTCGGCGGTGAACAGGTCGTCTGCATCGATCTGCAGCGTATCAATGCCGCCCAGCTGCTCAATGGCCTGCCAACCGGGCACGACTGCGCCCACAGCCGCAGCCGCACGCTGCAGCCGTAGCGAGGCAACGCCCGCGATCAGGGTAGAAGAAAGCGGTGCGCCCATGCACAGCACAGCTGCCATGGCAGCCGCAGCTTTGTTCCAGCCGGCACCTGCCAGCAGGAACAGCACGCCGCTGAGCAGGGCAACGCCCAGCAGGATGTACGAAACTTTGCGTGCACGGCGCTCGCTTGCGCGTTCGCTCAAGCTCTGCTCCACAAATCCGTCAGCTTCCTTCATCGGGCGGCTCAGCAGCACCCAGGGGTCCTTCTGTTCCAGATCCCGTGCAAGGGCGCGCAGCAGGTCTTTGTCCTTGGCGCGGTAGGCACCCTCGAACTCCACACCATTGGTCACCAGCTCATAGCCGCCCTTGACAGCAGCCAGCATCACCCGGCTGCCCAGCAGCGCAAGGAACAGCCCCAGCGCGGCCATGCCGCTGAGCAGCGAGATGCCGGTGGTGCCGCGGTAAACATTTGCGTTCAGCATGGCTGTGACCGCCTGCACCAGCGCTGCTACTGCGGCCAGCGCCGGCATCGTCTCGGAAGAAGACCGTCCGCGCAGGCCGTTCAGGCCGTCGCGCAGCACCGGGAAGCCCACGCACAGGCTTGCTGCCAGCAGCAGCAGGTTTGCAGCATAGAATGCCGCCGGGGCAGCATCCGGGTCCAGCGCCGCCATGGCGGGCAGCAGCCCATCCGACACCAAACCAAAATGCAGCAGCACCACAGCCAGGATGCCGCCCAGCACGCAGCGCAGCGTCAGCTCTGCGCTCATGCGGTGCAGCTTATCCGCCGTGGCCTCCGGCTCGGGCAGCTCCGTTTCAGCATGTTCCTCCGGAGACACCGCGTCCTCCGCCTCAGCTTTCAGTTCCGGCTGTGGCACAGCGGATGCCTTCTCCGATGCCTGCTGCGGCTCTTCGCCGTCCAGCGGCAGCAGCGGCAGGCTCATGGTGTCCTCTTTTGCGGCAGGCTCCTCTGCCGGGGCCAAAGGTGCCTGCGGTGCGTCCTCGCTCTGCGCCTTGCCAAAGAAATCGGCCACCGGCTGCTTTTCCGGCTGCTCCGTTTTTTCCGGCTGCGGCACAGGTTCCGGCTGCAGCTCCGGTACCGTCTCCTTTACCGCTGCAAACACAGCCGCGGGCAGCGGTGCACCGGACGGTTTCTTTTTGCTTTCAGCCGGTTCAGTTTCTGCTGCCGGGGCTGCTTCGGCCCTCGGTGCAGGCTTTTCCGGCTTCTGGTCGCTCAGGCCGTTGATCATCGCCTTGAGCTGTGCCATCTCCTGCTGCTCCTGCTCTTCCTGCGGCAGCAGCACCTCCGGCGCATTCTTGGGGTGCCGGAGAGGCTTTGCCGTGTTATGCTGCTCTGCGGGTCTTGCCGCCGGGACAGCGCTCTGCCGGGGTGTTTCCGGCTTCACTGCCGCCGGGGGTTCCGCCGTTTGCGGTGCAGATTTTTCCTCCGGCTTTTTGGCGGGTGCTTCCGGCTGTGTATCCTCTGCTTCCTTCTCCAGAAAAGGCCACGGGGCCAGTTCCTGTTCCGGGTCTGCCTCCGGCTTCAGCATCAGTTCCAGATCCGCTTCCGGTTCCGGCTGCGCATCTTCACCCAGCCGCACCTCACCGGTGGGCATTTCCTGCGGCTGCTCTGCTGCAGCTTCGTCAGTCTCCTGCTTTTCCTTGCCACGGCCAAACAGGCCAAACCGTTTCTGCGGCTTTTCCTCCGGCTGGGTTTCGTCTCTCCGGGTCATCTCCTCCGGGATATCCACCGCCGTGGTGCTGAAAAAGGAGCGGAACTTTTCATCCGGGGTCATTTCCCGGCCATTATTTTTATCTTTCGGCATTCTTGTCCCTCCTGTAATTCAAATTGAGGTTCCGGCCCGAATGCCGGATCATGCCTGCTGTGCTGCGCGTTGGGACTGGATCTCGTACAGAATAATGCCCGCAGCCACCGACACGTTGTAGCTGTCCACACCGGTGCCCGGTGCTGCCATATCCAGCCGCACCACGCCGTCGCACAGCTTTTTCACCAGCTGCGAAACACCGCTGCCCTCGCTGCCCAGCACCAGTGCAATGGGGCCGGTCAGGTTGTTCCTGCGCAGAGACACGCCGTCCATATCGGCGCAGTAGACGAACACACCCTGCTCCTTCAGGCGGCGGATGGTCTCGCCGATGTTGGCCACACGAGCCACCGGCAGGCGTTCTGCGGCACCTGCGCTGGACTTGATGACGGTAGGCGTGACCGATGCGCCGCCGCGCTTTGGGATCACGATGCCATGCGCACCGCACAGCAGAGCACTGCGCATCACGGCACCCAGATTGTGCGGGTCTTCAATGCCATCGCTCAGCACCAGAAAAGGTGCCTCGCCCTTGTCCTTGGCTGCTGCCATCAGGTCTTCTACCGTCACGTATTCGATCTCGCTGGCAAATGCCGCCACACCCTGATGGCTCTCGGTGCCGGTCATCAGGCGCAGCTTGTTGGGGTGCACCCGCTTCACCGTGGCACCCGCTTCCTTTGCCAATGCGGTATAGTAAGCCGCCACGGCCGGAGCCATGCCCTCAGCAATGAGTACGGTGTCCACGCCGGAACCGCTTTTCAGCAGTTCGGTCACCGGATTTTTGCCATAAACAAGGCTCTCGTTCTTCTGCAGCGGCTCTTCCGGGCTGCGGCGCGGACGGCGCGGCTGGTTCTTTTCTTCCATGATGATTTTCTCCTTCCGTTGTATCACCGGAAGGTGCTGTGCACACCCTCCAAAAGGCGCGCCGCACTCTGGGCCGCGCACCGGTATGATCTGAAGATGATAACTCATCTTGAAGTATAGCATAAGCCAACCTTGTTTGCCAGCAAATTACCGTTTTTTATCCGCGTCCTGCAAAAGTTTTTCTGTTCGTGGTGCCGGAGACCGTTTCCGCTTTTTTGCAGAAATGTTCTGCCGCCCTGCATCAGCTTTACCCGGCTGCTGGGTAGATATCCCTCTGTTTTGCCGGAGAAAAAATGTTTTCCACAAAAACGCGGTATACAATCCGTAGAAGAGCGATTATTTTTCCACATGTTGAAAACCCTGTGGAGAAAGTTCAAAAGTCCAGCTTTAAAGCCTGTTTTGCCTGTGGAATTCCACACTTTCCACAAGGTTTTCCACTTTTTGGTTCGACCTTTTTTGATTTCCTGCGTACAATTTGTAGAATACAAGTCGGAAATATGACAATTTTTTGAACTGCATCCTGTCCGCTTTTGCCAAATTGCCCAATATCATTTTGACGAATGTGGATCTGTGTTGAAAATCCGTCCTTCATCAAGCGTTCTGTCTTTCGGCCGCTTATTGCACATTATATGGAAATTTGTTGCATTCTATCGAATATACGCGCTTCTGGCAGTAACCCCCTGCACCCTGCCAGAAACAGAATCCCCGCATTGTTACAGGAAAAACACCGGTTTGGATTGATTTTGGCCGCTGTTTGGGGTATACTAATTCTGTAGGTTCGTTAAACCGTGCACAAAGCGGATATGAAACGAGCAAGACCCCAATGATTTTGTGGAGGTAATGAATAATGTTGGTAAATGCAACCGAAATGCTGATCAAAGCACGTGATGGCCACTACGGTGTGCCTCAGTTCAACATCAACAATCTGGAGTGGACCAAGTCCGTTCTGACCGCCTGCGAGGAAATGAAGAGCCCTGTGATTCTGGGTGTTTCCGAGGGTGCCGGCAAGTACATGACCGGTTTCAAGACCGTCGCTGCCATGGTCAGCGCAATGGTCGATTCCATGGGCATCACCGTTCCCGTTGCCCTGCATCTGGATCACGGCACCTATGAGGGCTGCAAGGCCTGCATCGAGGCCGGCTTCTCTTCCATCATGTTCGATGGCAGCCACTACTCCATCGAGGAGAATGTGGAAAAGACCAAGGAGCTGGTTGCTCTGGCACACGCTAAGGGCCTGAGCATCGAGGCCGAGGTCGGTTCCATCGGCGGTGTCGAGGACGGCGTTGTGGGTGCCGGCGAGATCGCAGACCCCGAGGAGTGCGCAAAGATCACCGCTCTGGGCATTGACTTCCTGGCTGCCGGCATCGGCAACATCCATGGTGTCTACCCGGCAAACTGGAAGGGTCTGGACTTCGAGGCTCTGGACCGCATCCACAAGGCCACCAATAACATTCCTCTGGTTCTGCACGGCGGCACCGGCATCCCCGACGAGATGATCGCTAAGGCCATCAGCCTGGGCGTTTCCAAGATCAACATCAACACCGAGTGCCAGCTGGTGTTTGCTGAGGCCACCCGCAAGTACATCGAAGAGGGCAAGGATCAGCAGGGCAAGGGCTTCGACCCCCGCAAGCTGCTGGCTCCCGGCGCAAAGGCCATCGAGGCCAAGTGCAAGGAGAAGATCGAGCTGTTCGGCTGCGCAGGCAAGGGCTAAGCAGAAGCTCGTATCGTAACCGGTACACCACCCAATAAAGTATGCGCCCCCGCTGCACCGTTATGCACAGTGCAGCGGGGGCGCTTTTTACTTTATATGCGAGCACTCAGACGCGGGTCTTTTCCATATCTCCAAAAATGTATTGCATACAGTCCTGCACCCAGAAGCAGGCAAAAAATCGAATAGCTAAGGATCGGAAGCCGCAGCAGTACGATCTTACCCGCGATCTGGGTAAAGAACCAGCCCGTTCCATACAGAGTCACGATATAAAGCACCAGCCATGTAGCATATTTCAGCCAATGCTCTCGTGGCGGAAAGCCTACCTGCTCCATCATCCGGCGGAACAGTGCGCAAAAAACCGTCACTGCAACAACAAGCTGCATCAGATAGCCTACAGAAAGTTCAAAAACCCAATCACCAATTACCGGGTAAAGCAGCAGCCCTTCCACGCCCCACTCCAAAAAAAAATTACAGCGGTGCAACAAACCAGAAGTAATCCCCAGCCCCCAGTGTTTTCAAGCTGGGTTTGACTTCCTCCACAAAGGTCTTTGCGTCCGGAATTGAATGAAACAGTTCCCGGTTCTCCGCATTTGCCTGGATGGCAATATCAAGTAGATCGCTGCGTACAAGCTCGATTCCGCAGAAATCCCAGCTGACCCGGCGAAGATACCGGATCACTTCTTTCAGCTGCTCCTGGCTTTTTTCGTTCAGCAGCTTTGTACGCATCCGATTTGCCTTTCGCAACGCAAAATACTTATTCATATGGCTCCTCCTTAAAAATTTTTTCCACCAGCTGGCATAGCTGGCTCCAATCTTGTCGGAATTCAAGAAGCGCCTGCCGCCCTTCTTCCGTTACAACGTAGTATTTCCGGCTCGGTCCCTTGGGGGAGGGTCTGCGTTCCACCGTGACCTTTCCCTGCTGTTCCAGCCGCAGTAGCAGCGGATAGAGTGTACTTTCACTCAAGTCAGAAAACCCGACCTGTTTTAGATGCATCACGATCTCATAGCCATAGGTCGGCTCTCTGCTGATGAGCTTCAGAACACAGAATTCCAAAACGCCCTTGAGCAATTGTGTGTTGTTTTCCACTGGATACCTCCTTTTACCTATTATGCAATACATAGTAGCTTATCTATATTGTATTGCATAGTAGTATTTTTGTCAAGTCCTGTCCTGTTATCATTTCGACCAAAATCCGCTCCATATTTTTGTGCAACAAAAAAGCCCTGAGATTTCTCTCAGAGCTTTCTGTTCAAGTCGGCGACTACCTATTTTCACGCGCCGTTTCCAGCGAACTATCTTCGGCACAAGTGAGCTTAACTTCTGTGTTCGGAATGGGAACAGGTGGAACCTCACCGTCATCGACACCGACCGATCTGACTGAACCAGTATAACATGTTTGTTGTACTTTGTCCAGTATTTCTTAGAAGGACGTGCCTTCAAAACTGAATAATCACTGCTTACATTTTTTCGTTGACTCTCAGAGTCTCAAGCGAATTGTGGTCAAGCCCTCGACCTATTAGTACACGCTTGCTGAATGGATCGCTCCACTTACACATCGTGCCTATCAACCTTGTAGTCTTCAAGGGGTCTTACTTGTTTGAAACAATGGGATATCTTATCTTTGGGTCGGCTTCACGCTTAGATGCTTTCAGCGTTTATCCGATCCGTACATAGTTGCCCAGCTATGCTCTTGGCAGAACAACTGGTGCGCCAGAGGTACGTCCGCTCCGGTCCTCTCGTACTAGGAACAGCTCCCATCAAATATCCTGCGCCCACGACAGATAGGGACCGAACTGTCTCACGACGTTCTGAACCCAGCTCGCGTACCGCTTTAATTGGCGAACAGCCAAACCCTTGGGACCGAATACAGCCCC